>ERZ802822.167-NODE-167-length-49804-cov-8.910532_pt1 | contig 49804 bp, 62 predicted proteins | sample MGYA00345649_ERZ802822 | MGnify/ENA primary metagenome ERZ802822 (study PRJEB30503, sample SAMEA104212359) | marine metagenome | biome: Westerlies Biome; feature: [SRF] surface water layer (ENVO:00010504) within the epipelagic zone...; material: water...
GATCCTGATGGTCCCAATAGCGTCATGAATTCGCCAGAGGTAATATCTAGACTGATATCTTTTAGCGCATAAAAGTCGTCATATTTCTTCGTAACATTGTCTATCGATATATTAAGAGATGTATTTTTCATATTTTTAAGGCTTTTCATAAGGAAAAGCCCAGGATGCAAAACATCCCGGGCTAGTATATTTTGATAACCTATTCAGTCATCATCTCTTGATACATTTCATCTGCGTATGTTCTCCACTTTGAGTACCAATCGGTTTTCAGAGTAAGTTGATGTTGAGCATTATCTGGATGACTTGGCATTTGTTTCGCACGAGCGTCGTCCATTAGGCCTAATTCATAAACTTTTCCGTTTGTTGGGCCATAAGTGATGTATTTGGCAAACTCTGCCATATATTCTGGTTTCATCATTTCAGCGATATACTTCATGGCCAGATCCTTGTTCTTAATTCCTTTTGGAATTCCGTAACCTTCCCAATCCATTATACCGGTTCTCCAATCATAAGCCACTTTTGCGCCATCTTCTTTTGCCACGTCAAAGCGGCCGTTCCATCCGGTGGTCATATCTACTTCACCGTCTTTCATAAGTTGAGCATGCATTGCACCTGACGACCACCAAACAGCAATATGTGGTTTGATAGATCTGATCTTATTCAGAGCACGCTCTATACCTTCTTCGCTGTCTAATACGTCATATACTTGATCCATTGGAACGCCGTCTGCTAAGAGAGCAGTCTCTAGTTGTGCATCAACTCTATTTCGCATTGCCCGGGTTCCAGGAAATTTTTCAACGTCGTAAAAGTCAGCCCAAGATCTTGGTCCATTCTCACCAAATGTCTCGGTATTAAATGCAGCTACGACTGAAAAAATATCTGCACCTGCACAGTAATCACTGTACATCCCTGGCAGATGGTTACTTACGTCAATAACAGAATAATCAAGCTTTTCTAGCAAACCTTCAGCGGCTCCTGATGCGCAGCTACCTGCACCACTAGAAAAAATATCAAATTTGTCAGCGCCAGATCTAACTTGTAATTTTACATCTGAAATCCCACCATATGTGTCCTCTTTAACGGTGATACCCATTGCTTTTGCAGCTGGTTGAAAAATACCTATTGATTGGCCTTTTTGGTATGCTCCACCCCATGATACTATGCGTAGTTCATCAGCAAAAGCGCTGGCACTTGACAGAGCCAGTCCCGCAGCTGCTAACAAGCCTGCAGTTTTAATTCCTAATTTCATTAAATTTCCTCCCAATTAAGCAGTTAATTTACATAGTCTAACAACAATAAGGCAGTAATCAATGTTTCATTTTAAAAGATATGCTGCTATGCAGCATATTAAAAAGTGCAATTATTGCATAGCGGCTTTGCATAATTATCTGATGAAAAATAATTATAAACAGTTACTTAAGCCTTATAAAAAATGAGGTAATAAATATGATAAAAAAAATAATAAGAGGCATAATGCTGGCGCAGGCTGCAAGTGCAGCAAGGAGGACGTTACGTTATCTGTCGGATAGAGATCTTGACGATATGGGTCTGTCACGCTCAACCTTCGTAGAGGGTGTGGTTGAGAGTGTGAAAGCAGATATTGACACGAACTTTGTGGATCAGCCGATGACAAAAGTTATTAGAAGTGCTATTAACCCAAATTTGATTGGTGCTGGTTAGCACATCAATTTACTTTTGATTTGCATAATTGATTATATCGCTAGCTAAGATCTATGGCCTCTAGGGCGGCTTCGCCCTCATAGTTGAAGATCATAACGCCAGGAAAACCACCCTCACGAAATGTGAATGTCTTTCTCAGTTGGTCTATTAAATCGGACGCATATTTTTCAAATTGCTGTAGATCTGAGTTATTTTCAAATTTAGCTACAATAGAAAGACTAGCACATTTGCCGATTGTGATACTTAGCGATTGAATATTGAATTTGTCAATTTTATCACCCAGCTCCATTGAGCAATGATTTGCTGCAATCTTTGCTTGGTCAAGATTTGTAAATTTATACTCGAAAATTCTGGCAAACATTTACAGTTCTCCCAGTAATTCGTCAAGAAATGTTGGTTTATTTTGGGTTTTAATTATAGATTTTTTCATTACTTTGGGTTGAAGTTTCATTTTCCTTAGAAGTGATCTCCCGGCCTCACTTAAAACCATTTCACCATCTTCATAAGTAGCTAGATCAAATTCAACTAATTTTGAAAAAGAAGTTTTGGAAATACGTTTTCCTGAGCACAAAGATAAAAAATCATTTAGCTCTGCAGTCTCTTCTAAGTTTGTAACGGCCCTAAAAGATTTTAGGGCAATTTGTACCGTTTCAGCAGTGATTTCTTTTTGCTCAGTTTGAGTGTCAATCTGATGGGCTATTCTTTCGCAAATACCTTTTAGAAGCGTAATTTGCTTATCATTCAATGCTAACGGTTCTCTATTTAATAAACAAAAAGTGCCAAGAGCATAGTTATCTTTATTTATAACTGGAAAGCCCGCGTATCCAAGCCATCTGTCCTCGTTTTGGAGAGACGGATGAGATTTCCATTTTTCATGTTGGGTTAAATCGGGTATCAAAGTAGGCTCAGCGCTCAAAAGTACATACGAGCAAATGTTGTATTCATGACGTTCGCTTTTCTCATCGGTATTTCCATCTGTGCTGGCTATTCCACATTGATAGTTTTCGTCGAAAAGGCTGAATGAGACGTAATCGAATCCTGTGAGTTCTTTTGCCATTTCACAAAATATAGAGAAATTATCCGACTGTTTTCCATCAATAATTCCAGTGCGCTTAACTGCGACTATCCGCCTTTCTTCATTTTTAGGTCTTGGTGCTAAAGTGGTAGACATGTTGGCCTCTTTTTTGATTAATCATGCACAGGACTACAGCCCTGAACTTTACACAAATTTAGCTTTTATCAAAAGCGAATACTTTATTTTAGTCAATTGTATTATAATATTTTCTAATTTTTACGTATAGTCACATGGTCGCAGCCATAGAAACAGTAATCAAGGAGCCAATTGAAGTATACAGAATGATTGGAGAAATTCGATCAACGGACACGTTGTAGTTCACCGCAAGCATATAGGCCATTACCCCACTAGGAGCCGCCGCTACCATCAATGCTGTAGAATGTATCTCCGGATAGTGCCCACCGAAGAGCAAGGTGATAATTAACCAGGCAAGAAGTGGATGTATAATTAGCTTTAAACTAGACATTGAAACAATAAGTTTAGTTGGGGTGATTTTCTTTTGATAGCTCAGCATAATACCCAAGGAAAATAAAAGGGCAGGGGTGGCAGTTCCCCCCAATTTTTCTAAAAAAAACATAATACCACGTGGTAGTTCCAAATTGTTTAAACTGACAACCAGGCCAATTACGATACCAACAAGAGGAGGATTGGTAAATATTGCTTTGATTGTAACTGATAATGGCTGATCAGAATTGGATAAAATATCCATCGCAATCAATGTAAGGCTAAAAATAACAAGTCCATCCATCGTGATTATCGAAATTATAGTGAGTGTCTTCGCCTCTTCAAATAGTTCATCTGCAATCGGCAACACAAATAAAACATGATTTGTGAGAGCAAGAGCTAAGCCAATCAAAAGGGCTTCAGAATTTAATAACCTGAAGATATATTTTGAAATAAATACCCCGAGTGAAAATAGTATAACCTCGGAGAGAAAGTATCCAAATAAAAGTAAAAAATCAAAACTTTCAACGTGAGCTAAAGCTAAAAACTCTATACACAGGGCTGGCATACAAACAAACATTACAAACTTATTTATTGAAAATGCAGCGGCAACGTCAAAAGTGCGCATTTTCCCGAGTAAAAAACCAAATGCACCAATTGCAAAGATGGGAAAAACTGCAGTTCCTAAATAATTTAACAATGGCTTTTACCAAGTTTCCAGTAATTGAAGGATAGCTATGGATCTTCTACTTTTATCAAACATTAATTTTTAACAGGGTGAAAGCATTATATGTTTGTCAGTCACCGTCGACTGCATTAGCAATTTTTATTTATTTATAGTATTCCTACCATTCTGAAAATTGTCTAAAATAGCTTTATTAGATACTTCTATGATATTGGGGTAGCGCCTGTTTCGCTTCGTATAATTTTACCATTACTTAAGGTAAAGCAAACCAAAACTGCTTCGCTTGATCCATCCGGAAAGCTCACTAAAGAGTGGGAAACTAAAACATCATCATTTTCATAAATACATCGAGAATTTGATCGTGTTACTTTTCCACTTTCCATCATGTTACTTATTACTTTTACCCATTCAGATTTCGTCATTGCGGTATTTGTTGCATGCCTTACGAACTGAAAATCATCGTGCAATAAATCCGCGTAGGCCTTTGCGTCATTGTTTTCAATTGCAGTATCTAGTTTTTCATAAATTGACATTAGTTTCTCCAAATTCGAAGGGGTAAGGGAATATTTAATAATATGGATCGGTCTTCAGAAAAGAGCATTAGGGCTTCCGATCTTCAAGTACATAAAATGTACTGATTCACTTGGTATTCAGTAATTCTTTTGAATGTCTTTTAAAAATACTAAAAGCTTCTTCAGCATCGACCGAATCCAATGCTCCTTTATCAACTTCTTCTCTACTCCACATCCAGCTGCTTACTGGGTCGTCTCGCATTGCCCAGCTTGGGAAAAGTCGTTCAGAGTGCGTGCCTTCCTTTAGTATTTTGACCTCAACATGGCGATCGTCTTGTTTAATTTTGTCAAATGTCTCATCAATGGTTTCTGTTGGACCTTCTAAATATTGTAAATATAAATCTGAACGGCATATCAAAGCACCAGTGATATGGCTTTTTTTATTATTATCAATGGAAGTTACCAAAATGCCGTTCAGGGTGTTTTGGTCGAAACCAAATGGTCTCGAAGAATAAATCAAATGTTTCATTAGGGTTTTTACTTCTTCTGGCAATTTTATTTTAATCCTTTAATGCACTTCTTAAAGATGGGTAGATCTATTTTGGTGGTTGGGGATTGTTCGCTGGATTGGAGTCTATGACCTTTATTTCGAGCAAATCCTCACTCATTCCCACTTTTTGTAAACTCTCTTCTAAAGATAATGCTACCTCTTTCTCATATATTTGTTCAAAACCTCGATAGAAAGCAAATGATTTAAGATGTTTTGCCTTTTTTTCTGGATTTTCGATAGTGGATTTTGTCCAATCGTAAAGTGCATATTCCTCGACACCATTTTCTTCAGCTTCATCGCAGTAACCTTTAAACGCATCGTAGGTACAAACCAGCGACATGCCATGGCTTTTGGATATCTCATCTAGCTCGCCTGCTAAATCCGTATGTTTTCCACTTCTCAAACTTTCAGATAAATTTTCTGAAACTCTAATTCTAACCTGATACAGCCAATCTGACATTTACATCCCCACTTTTTTGAACTCTATGTAATTTAGTACTTTGGTGTTAAAATTCTAAACAAAAGTGGTTTTTCATAAAATTTTAACTAAATAGTCTAGTAATTAGTTTAGCGCGTAGGATGTGATAGGTATGTTTGAGTCGTTTTTTCCAAAACCAAAACTTTTCTTTTTATCATTATTTGGTTGGGTAGCCCTTCTGATATTATTTTGGTACTCTTTTGGTGATAATGTCGGCTCCGCTCTGGGCTTTAATCTGGAAGAAACCTCGCCAGTTATTGGTTTGGGACATTTTATAACTCCCCAATTTTTGTGGTTTGATACTTACTTTCTACTCGGATTACTTTCTTTTTATGGGTTTTGGCGGTACTACAGCCCTCATGAGTGGCAAGAGTGGTCAATTCTTGGATCTGCTTTATTAATTTTCCTATCCTATGCATCTGTACAGGTTTCGGTCGTTATCAATGCTTGGTATGGACCGTTCTATGATGACATCCAAAAGGCTCTAGGCGGCGGTGGAGAAGTAACAGCGGGTCAGCTGTACAGTCATTTGGCTGTATTCTGCACGATCGCCTTCCCATACATCGCCTTCATAATTGCAAACAGGTTCTTTACTGCGCATTTTATTTTCCGCTGGAGAACGTCCATGAATAATTTCTACACAGCCCGTTGGAAGCAAGTGAGACACATTGAGGGTGCTTCTCAAAGAATTCAAGAAGACACAATGAGGTTCGCTGCGATTATGGAGGGTCTTGGTGTTGCTTTTGTCGACTCAATAATGACCCTTATTGCCTTTCTCCCTGTATTAGCAGCGCTTTCGATACATGTTGAATCAGTGCCAATAATTGGCGCTATTCCATACCCGCTGGTTACATTGTCAATTGTTTGGTCTATCTTCGGTACGGTAGTTCTTCTAGTAGCTGGAATTAAGCTGCCTGGATTGGAATTTAAAAACCAAAGAGTTGAAGCAGCCTTTCGTAAAGAACTTGTTTTAGGTGAGGAAAACGAAACAAACGCGCAGCCTGTCACTCTCAAAGAACTCTTCTCTAACGTCCGGCGTAATTATTTTCGGATTTATCTCCATTACACTTACTTTAACTTATTTAGATATTTATATTTACAGGCTGATAACGTTATCGTTTATATTTTCTTAATTCCAACGATAGTGTCAGGGCGTATAACACTCGGGATAATGAACCAAATTTTGCGAGCTTTTGGACAGGTTGCATCCTCCTTTCAATTTCTTGTCTCTTCTTGGACAACTATTATTGAGTTAATTTCAATCTATAAAAGGCTTCAGGCATTTGAGGCATCAATTCGGGATCAGCCATTACCACAAATCGATCAGGAATTTATAGAGTCTGGGTTGAAGGAATCTTAAACTTTGCAAGGCTGCAAACTACTTATGAAAACTTGTAGTAAAAGTTAAATTACTATTTAATTTTCGTCAGATTTCGGGTTAACAGCCCTCTACGATTACTACGTCTGCTGTGGAATATTTTATTCTAAGAGCCCGGGCACTTTTGTACTCTTGGCTTTCGTAGCACGATTTGGCTGCGGTAAAGTTGGGGAATTCTATGACAACAGTTCGTGCTCTGACAGGACCTTCAGGTACTTCCTGTGAACCACCCCTTACTAAAAATTTCCCACCAAATTTTGCTAGTGGGGCAGCACTAGCTTTCTTATACTCGTCATATCCTTCTTCGTTTGTCACTTTGACGTGCACGATCCAATATCCTTTAGGCAAATTTTTCTCTCCAAGCTCACGGTAAATTTGTGCGATACGGGCTAATTTTATATCAGCACTTGATCCACTTGATTTTGATAACAGCTGTATAGTCATTTGAAAAATAACTCCAAAGATAGTTTGTAGTTATAATACCAGATAAATCTCTTTCTTACTTATTTGCGTAACTGGGCTTCATGTCGCATTCGGTGTAGCACATATTAAAATTTGGGCATATTTAAATAAGACTGATAAATTTAAGTTAGTGAGATTTAAGATGGAAGCCAAAAAGTTAGCGGTTGGTTTGGTAGTACTTTCCACGCTTGGTTTTGCAATTCAAGATATGGTTGTGAAGCTATTGAGTGAAACTGGTTCCTTATGGCAATTAATGTTTTTAAGAGCAATATTGGTCGTTTTAATTCTGATAACATGGGCAAGGCTGAAACAGCGACCAGATAGTATACAACCTAAAGGCTGGAAGTGGCCTGTCATCAGGGCATTTCTAATGAGTTGTGCTTATTCTTTTTTTTATGCTTCACTTCCTTTTACTGCTCTTGCGCAAGCCGCCTCATGTTTTTTCACTGCTCCTATATTCACCTGTTTTTTCGCGGCTTTAATACTAAAGGAAAAAATTGGCATATGGAGAATATTATCTATATTTCTCGGTTTTTTTGGGGTTCTCTATATCATCCAGCCAGGCACTTCCAATATGCAAGTTATTTTGTTTCTTCCTGTACTGGCAGGCGCATGTTACGCACTTGGTGTTGTAATAACTCGAGGATTCTGCGCAGATCATCCTCCATTATCGCTGACAATTACCCACAATGTATTTTACGCATTAATTGGTGCATTTATGGTGACTTTTGTTCCTATTTTGCCATTCACAACTGAAGTGAGAGCAGCAAACCCATTCGTTTTTTTAGGTTGGGTAGAACTATCTTCAACTATAATAATAATGATTGGAATTACTTCACTCACGCATATTCTAGCAATGACTGCGTCAATCCGAGCTTACCAATTAGCCGAAAGTAGTTTTGTTGCTCTTTTTGAATATTCCTATTTAATCTTTGCTATACTAATTGATTATATAGTTTGGCAATCTGTTCCCAATAGCCAGGGATTAATTGGCGTATCGATGATTATCAGTGCGGGGGTGCTGATCGCATTTAGAGAACGCATCAGAATATCGAGTTAAGGCCTAACTAAAAGCTAAACGTGGTTTTGCAGAATTTTGTTACTGTTAAAAAAGAATTGGGTGAATTAACCTCTATCTTATTTAGTTTATGCGAGACTCTAATGCTGCAATAATTACTTCGATTAGATCCTTAATCAAAACCTCTGCATGGCTTTCTCAATAATTAGCTACTATTGAACCAACAATAGGTTTCTTTTTTATTTCATGGATTTTGATAAATTAGTGAATCTACTGATATCCGCAATTAGCAAAAACCCTGTTCTTTGTTCCAAAAGTTTACCTACTTCCAGTATTTAAATGGTTAGAGAAAACGTTTCTCTCAGTTCCAATTCTAACTAATGCTCTGGTTCATCGCCTATCTCAGCCATTTTCTGCTCAAGTGCTGCCATCATTTCCTTAAGCACGCCACTATATTTTGGGTCTGAGTAGACATTAAACAATTCTAACGGATCTGCTTCGCAGTCAAATAATTCCCACTCTCTATCTTCTCCACCATGGTTTGTTCCTGGTAAATTATAGCCTTCATTATACCAGTAGATCAATTTGTACCTTTGATCTCTGATGCCATAATGTGAGTATGCATTATGGTCCGGATCCCGATGCATCCAATATCTGTGATATGCTACCGTCTGCCAATTTCTTGGAGTTCTTCCTTTCATTAGTGGTAATAAACTTCTGCCTTGCATGTATGTGGGTATTCTAAGTTCGGCGATATCAAGAAAAGTAGGAGCAAAATCTACATTACAGGCTAAGTTCTTACAAGTTTGACCACTGGAAACTTCCTTTGGAAAACGCGCAACGAAAGGCATCTGTAAAGATTCCTCATACATGAACCTTTTATCAAACCACCCATGCTCACCAAGGAAGAAGCCCTGATCAGACGTATAAATAACAAGTGTGTTTTCCGTTAATTGGTTAGCATCCAGATAGTCTAATAATATGCCAACACTTTCATCTATCGACTCTATGGTTCGTAAATATCGCTTTATGTATCTCTGATATTTAAACTGGCCAAGTTCTTCTTTAGTTTTAAAAGTAAAGACTTCTCCACTGTCCTTATCTATTAATCGTAAGTCTGAAACATCATCAGGATTAGGTATTTTCCGATGAGACATTTCAGGTCTAACCCGTTCTCCAATCTCAGAACCACCCTCTGGCTGAACGAGCCCTAAATCAGCGTATTTCATATCATCCTTTATACGCATTTTTGCTTCTGCAGCGGCTTTTGCGCGGTTTTTATAATCGTCATCAAAGGTCTCTGGTACCTTAACATCATCACTAAATAAACTTCGATTTTTAGGGTGTGGTTCCCATTCTCTGTGTGGTGCTTTATGATGGCACATTAAAAAAAATGGTTTGTCCTTATCTCTAGAATTCAGCCATTTTAGGCATTTAGAAGTAATAATATCCGTAACATAACCGAATTCTTCTTTTTCTTTGCCCATTTCGATCATGAATGGATCAAAATATTCGCCCTGACCTGGTAAAACTGACCAGAAATCAAATCCTTTGGGTTCGTGCGATTTACCTTCACCAAGATGCCATTTCCCGACAATCGCAGTCTGATATCCACCGGTTTTTAGATGCTTTGCAACATTCGGTAATTCATTATCCATATGGGTATCAAGAGTTTTCACACAATTTACGTGATTGTAAGTACCAGTTAAAATAGTAGCACGGCTTGGCGTGCAAATGGAATTTGTTACATAACAGTGGTCAAATTTTACTCCCTCATTGGCAATTCTATCAATATTTGGGGTATTATTTATTCCACCTCCGTAGCTACTTATGGCTTTAGCAGCGTGATCATCAGCCATTATGAACAATATGTTAGGTTTGTTCTTCATAACGCTTATCTAACCGAGTAATGGGATTATCAATATTCAAAATCTATGTGCCGATACCATTGTTTTATTTTGCTGACGGTACCTTCACACGGATACTATCTTTCAAATGATAATAAAATAAAAAAAGAAAGCGACAGTTGATTTATTTTTTAGCAGATAAATTTGAAGGATTGGGCATTTGTACTATCTTTGGATAGCAAAGGAGACGAGAGATGAAAAAATTACTGCCTGTTCTAGCTTTGGCTATTTTAACCGCACAGCCTCTTTTTTCAGCTGGGAGCTACAGTAGTGACACTTCCTCTGCTGAGACTTCGAGTAATAAAGATCCATTCTCAGCGGTTTACCAGCTTATTGACCTTAAGAAATTTTCTGAAGCTCACAGTGCGTTGCAGCTTCTTGAAGTTCCCTCTAAACAAGCTGATAAATTAAACCTTTTGGGCTTCACAGCGCGGAAAAGTGGAGACTACGTGTCTGCTGCAACATATTACGAAAAGGCTCTATTGCTTGACCCAAAGCACGTTCGAGCACTTGAATATCAGGGTGAGTTATTCCTACAGCTAGGGCAGCTTTCTGATGCTGAAGATAATTTGGAAAAGATCAAGAAAATCTGCTGGCTTCCGTGTAAGGAAGAAAAGCTTCTTGCCGAAGCTATACAGTTGGCAATGAAAAATTAGCCTGTATATTTTTTAGGCTATTTTTAACAAATTCAATTGATGCAGTATTTAGATTGTTGTGACATTGGCCTTCTTGGGTGGTTTGGGTGTATGAAGGGTTCGCTTACCTATTAAGCATTGGGCGAATTTAAAATTACAGAAAAAAAATGAACAGTTTGGAAAGTACGAAATTATGAAGAAAATTAATATAGTTGTTTTTTTGATTGGTGTTTTCGGTTTTCTGTCTTCTGCGGCTGCTGATACCGCCCCAGGATTGACTTTTGAAATTACTGCAGCAGGTTCTGGTTCAAGCGCAGCGCTAGGGCAAAGAGCAACATTACATTACGTTGGAAAATTAGAAGACGGTTCGGTTTTTGACAGTTCACGCGAGAGGGGAGAACCCTTTTCATTCACTTTAGGCGCTGGCCAAGTTATTCAAGGCTGGGAGCAGGGTGTTCTGGGTATGCAAATTGGCGAAACCCGGATATTAAACATACCCCCGGAGTTGGGCTACGGAGAGAGCGGTGCTGGTCGGACTATTCCGCCAAATGCAAAGTTAATTTTTGAGGTAGAATTACTTGCTTTAGATAATCCACCAAAATTAGAGCAAGCGTCGGTTATAGAGTTTCAAGAAGCTCAAAAAAAGGGACATTTAATAATAGACATAAGGCGATCAGAGGAGTGGGTCGAAACGGGTATCATAGAGGGCGCAGAAACAATCACTGCTTTTACGAAGAGTGGTGCCTTACATCCTGACTTTCAGAAGAAATTTTTCCCGTTGATTGATGACGAAGATACGCCTGTGTACCTCTATTGCAGAACTGGCAATAGGACAGGTACTTTAGGAGATGCTCTGGTAAATCAGGTTGGTTTAAGAAAAGTTTTGCACCTATCGACTGGGATAGTTGGGTGGAAAAAAGACGGATTGCTTACCGCTCCTTACAAATCTGACTAATTTATTCGTAGGTATTCAAAATTTAAAATTGCCGCGAATGATACCCATGCCAAATATGGAATGAAGAGATATGTAGCGATCTTGTCTATTTTGAAAGCGATAACTGAGTAACAAAGTATTGTAATCCATAAAAATGTTATAATTACCATTGCTCCAGTCAGATCATAGGCTCCAAAGAATACTGGTGTCCACAAAGTATTAAGACACAATTGTAAAGTCCAAAGTGCGTAAGTAATACCCTTCAAATAATGTGCTTCAGACACAATAATTCTGTAAGCGCTGGTTGCAATAAATATATACAATATCGTCCACACAGGTGGGAAGAGCCAGGCAGGGGGAGCAATATTTGGCATTACCCAACCGTTTGCATTCAGGTCACCAACGAACCATACAGCACCACTGGCGGCTACAAATGTGCACGCGTAAAGTATAAGCCAAGTGAATATATTATAATATTTGGTCAAAAAAATTCTCTTTAAACATAGCCCCTAACCAAATTAGAGTGTATGTCATGCAAGTCCATAAATTTTAAATTTGCTAATAACTAACGGCGCTTTTGTAAATCTCGTAGTCTGTCTGACAAAATTGCCATTACTCCCCTTACAATCATATCACTATCATCAAGTTTCTTTTCAAATTCTTTTTGTGATACAAAGATTACAACACTGTCAGTTAACGCTTTGGCAGTAGCCATTCTTGGGGCAGTATCAATAACTCCCATCTCCCCAAGTATCGCATTTGGCTTCAAAATAATATCTGGCTCGGTCATTTCCTTATTTGTTGGGAAAAAAATTCCAATGCTTCCTGATCCCACGATATAGAGGCCATCCGCTGACTCACCAGCCTTGAATATCGTCTTACCGGGCTTCATTTCAATCTTTTGCATTTACAACCCCAGAACATGTCCGTCTTTTGCCAACTGAAAACCATAAGGCAAACTTTGATTAATTTTATCTAATTCAGCATCTGTCCTGTAAGGTGCATGATGAGAGATTATAATTTGCCCACAATTTACAGTTGAAAAAAAATCTATGCCCTGCTCAATAGATGAATGGCCCCAACCAGCCTTTGTCCGTAATTCTTCTTTGGTAAACATTCCATCCCAAATAACCACATCCGCTTTTTCCACAAACTTTTTTAACTCATCAGATTGGGAAGTTGTAAATTCGTTATCACAAAGAAATACAAATTTCTTATTATCTGTCATGACACTATAACCAAAACTTCCACCAGGATGAGCTAATTTGATCGCTTCAACTCTGAAATGGTCTCTGAGGCTTTTCTGCGTTGCAGTAAAGTCTGAAAAGGTTACATTTCCTAAATTTTCGAATAGGTCTAGTGGGAAATAATCTCCTGAAAAGTAGTATCTCAAAATTTTATTTAAATTTTCTGAGTTTGCCAGCGCGCTAGAAATACAAGTCTTGGTTTCGGAAGCTAATAGATACTTATTAAACGCCAACCCTTGTATGTGATCATGATGAAAGTGACTGAAAAAAATCAATATTTCTTTATTACTCTCTAAGCTTGCGTTCTGAAATCCGGAGCCAGTATCAAAAAAAATTTGAAATTTATCGAATTGTAATTCGAAGCAAGTAGTATTCCCACCATATTTTTGCATTTTCTTAGACGGGGTTGGAATAGACCCGCGGCAGCCATGTGTAATGAGCCTCATAGAGAACTGCCGTAAATACAGAACAGATAGACTACTATTGATTTTTCAACTTCCATATAGTGCATAATATTATATTTTCTGTGAAATGGTCAATCGCATGCCTGTTTTTTTAGTTTAATTTAATTAGCTTTCATACATGAAAACTATAAATATAAATTAATTCAGAAAACTTGGGAAATATTCTCTGTTTTTATTGCAATCTACTGTTCAAGCAAATTAACCTGTAATTAACTTTTTTCATTACTATAGGATATTACGATGGAACGAAAACTTTGTACGATACTAGCTTTAGATGTTGTTGGCTTTAGTAAAATGATGGCAACGGACGAAGATCAAACGCTCAAGGTTCTAAATAGTAGACGAGAGTTTATTGATGCCTGTATTGCTGATCATGGAGGAAGTATATTCAATACTGCCGGGGACAGTGTTTTAGCTGAATTTCCAAGCCCAGTAAAAGCTGTGGAGTGTGGCGTTCAAATACAGAACAAATCGTTGGCGACTAATGCAGAAGGTGATGAGAAGGATCAAATGCGATACCGGGTAGGGATCAATATTGGTGACGTAATGGTGTCTAATGACAACCTTTTCGGAGATGCGGTAAATATTGCAGCGCGTTTGGAAGCGCAAGCAATCTCTGACGGCATTTGTATTTCAGATAACATTTACGATTTGGTAAATTTAAAAGTTAAAGTTTCTTATGAGGATGCAGGAGAACTAGAACTTAAAAATATTGGTCGACCTATTAGAGCTTACAATGTGTTGAAATGTAAGGGAGCGACTAGAGGTTTAAGAAGTGACGATGCTGTTCCCCAGGTAAAAATAAATGCTGCAGAACCAGGGTCGCTGGCTGTGATGCTTTTTAAAAACCTTAGTAGTGATGAAGACCAGGAATATTTTTGTGAGGGCTTTTCGGAAGATCTAATATCAGCATTTTCTAGATTTAAGAAACTTACAGTAATCGCGAGTAATGCAACCTTTGCTTACTCTGGTAAAGATAAATCCCCAACTTCGATCGGGCAGGAGCTAGGAGTGCGCTACATCTTAGACGGAAAAGTAAGGAAGATGGGGAAGAAAATGCGAATTTCGGCGTCTCTTTTATCAGCAGAAGATGGTGCCACGCTTTGGTCGCATAATTTTGATACTACATTGGATGATATTTTTGATATTCAGGATGAATTGGTTGAAACCATAGTATCGGCCATTGTCGGAAATGTAGAGCGAGACCAGGTCAAAAAATTAGCGAGTAAAAAACCTGAAAAAATGGAAGCCTATGATTTGGTTTTGCAAGGATTAGAATACCACCGACGAAGTTCCGTAAGTGCTGAGAACAATAAAAAAGCCCTTAGCCTTTTTACCAAAGCGACTGAAGTAGATCCAAATTATGCTAGAGCTCATGCTTGGAAAACATGTTCTCTTGCAAATAATTCAGAGTGGTTTCCAAATGATATGCCAGATGATTGGATGAATGATGCATTTTCTTCAGTAAACAAAGCAATTGATCTAGACCCAAATGATCCGGAGGCGCACAGAATACTAGGTGCTATTAAACTTTTGTTTGAGGGTGATTTTGAGAAAGCAATATTTCATCATGAAAAAGCTATCGAGATATGTCCCAGCGACACTTTTCATATTGCACGTTATGCTGTTTTGCTGTGTTTTTTGGGAGAACCCGAAAAAGCTATGGAGCAGATTAAAAGGGCTATGAGAATTGACCCTTTTTGTTCGGATTTAGTGCTTGAGACAGAGGGCCTTTGCCATTTCGTTTCAAATGATTTTGAAAGTGCAGTAACCAGCTTTAAAAAAATGCAAATAGAAACAAGAACTAGTCTTTTCTACACGGCAGCATCATTGCAAAAGATAGGAAAGTTTGACGATGCAAAGAAAATCTTAAAAGTTGCTCAAACAGATAGTGGAATGGAGAATGAGAAGTTTGTGTCTACTCAGCTTTTCCAAAGAGACAATGATAAAAGTTCTCTTTTAGGCGCGTTGGAAGATATTCAGTCCAGTCTTTGAATTTATTAGAACAAAAGCTACGTTTTTTGTTAAATATAAATAAGCGGATTTATTAGAAAGAAATATAATGATCTTACCGTTAATAGGCATCATATGCATTCTTGCAGCATTCATTGTTTTTTCAGCAGCAGGCCGCTCTGACAAAGCTAATAGAGTTATTTGGCCCTTTGCCTTGTGCTTCATCTCTTTTTTGGTTTTCTTGGGTTTTTTGGCTAGTTAAACTCAAATTAATAAAAATGACAAAAGCACCGGGGTAACAAAAACTGTTAGCAAAGTAGAAATTACCACTAGGCCAGCAACCGCCTCAGAGTTTGCACCATATTTTTCAGCTAAAAGGTACGAGGTTACAGCCACTGGCATAGACATTTGAATAATTAAAACAGCAGAGGCTTCGTATGGTAACGAGAATTGATGGCCTATTGCCACAGCTGCAAATATTCCAATTATAATTTTCGAAACACTGATTCCAATTGTCTTGAAGGCTAAAGTGGTCTTTATTCTTGCGACAGCCACTCCTAAGGTTATCAGCATTAATGGAATAGCCATCTGAGCGATAAGGTTTAATGCATTCGTCAGGATTTGTGGTATCTCCCAGTCATAAAACATAAAAACTAGTCCTAGTAATGTGGCTGGAACTAGGGGTTCTTTGAGTGGTTGCTTTAACGAATGACTGCCTGAAACAACCCAAAGGCCAAACGTGAAGGCAACAATACTTGTAAAGGCAAAAACAATAACGGCGTATCCTAGGCCATCCTGGCCGAATGCTAGAAAGCATAGTGGAAGCCCTAGATTTCCTGTGTTTCCTGAAATTAGAGGCATGAGGAAAGTCCGGCGGTCTAATTTAAAAATAAAAGTAAATATAAGCGCTATTATACTTACAACCGCATAGGCTAGGCAGACGACAAGTATCATCTCACTTAGAAATTTTGGGTTTATTGTATTTTGCGTTAACGAAGTAAAAACTAATGCTGGTACTGCCAGTGTCATTGCAAGCCGTGTGACGAACTCTACTCTATATTCAAAACCAAATTTGACCCAAGAGAATCCTATAGTGGCTAGAAGGAATACAGGCGTAACGACCTCTAAAACTGTAAAAAAAATACTCAAATTTAACTCGGACTTAATTCTAAAGGAAGTGAACTACAGACAAGTGTCAGCAAAGTAAATAATCCTGGATTAAAAAACCTGTACTTCACATAATAGGAGGTGGTTTCCAGCGTTTTCCTGAGATTGCGTTTGCAGTTATGGCAAGCAATAGAACACTGCCCCCAATAAGTGTATTTTTTGACGCAATTTCTCCTAGAAACAACCACACCCAAACTGGCCCCAAGACAACTTCAGCCAACGATAATAGAGTTAGATCTGCAGCTGATAAAGTTTTGGAACCAATGGTGTATAGTACTAGGCCGCCGCCAACTTGGAATACCCCCATGCACAACGATATACTTGTATCTTTAAACGAGAGTACAAGTGATAGTTTTAAAAATATACAAAAGAAAAAAGTAATTATTATTGCAAAACAGCCAGATAAAAATACTGATGGTAGCATCTCATCGTCTTTGCCCCACCTTAATGCTATTGAGAAAATTGCGAAACCTATCGCAGATCCCAATGCAGCAAGACTTCCAGTTAATGAAAAATGAATTGATTGGTCGCTGAACATGTATGATATTCCAGCCATGGCAATTATTACTGCAAACCAAGTTATTGTTCGCACTTTTTCACCTAAAATTAAGAACCCTAGAATAGCAGTAATAAATGGTGCCGTTGCAAATAGAAGCATGGCATTTGCTACCGATGTTGTCTGAATAGCAAAGATGCCACCAGAGTAAGCTGCTACTAAAGATAGTCCTCCAATTATATTAGGGGTTGTAAATAAATCGCTGCTCAAAAGCTTTTCGGAGTTTCCTCGTAGATGAATTATAATATATAGGAAGAGGGTTAGGCTAATGGATCTGTAAAATAAAATCTGCCAAACTTCGGCATTTTCGATAAGTCTCACCCCCAATCCCACTGTAGACCAAAGGACCCCAGCAAAAAAAACGAAGGTTACACCCTGTGCGTAAGTATTTGACTTTAGTTTTGCAAAGTTGATCATTCGACATCATAACTATTAACTAACTTTTATATATTGAAGGAAATTATCTGCTGTGCATTTGTGTACACGACATATGGTCGTCGCGTTTGGTATAGGTTTTGGTAAAAATGTTTGTGACGCAGTTCTAAATCTGGACGCTCGCATATGAACTTAAATTCAAATCGTTTAGTTATGGGTGAATTTGAGAGAGGTGATCTCGACGAATGGTATTCAATTGAGAGCGACCCGCTGGTTCGTAAATATATAGATGGCTCTATTCCAACTAGAAAGCAGACAATTCGGTATATTGATATGAATATTGATAGTTATGCGAGATTTAATTTTGGTCGTTATACTGTCAGAGATAAGAAATCTCAAAAACTAATAGGAATGTGTGGGTTTTTGACTTCTGAAATGGGGATCGATTTTGGGTATAGGTTATCCAAAGATACTTGGGGTTATGGACTAGGTTTTGAGGCGGCAAGTACCGTTCTGCGTTATGGATTAGAAGTGATCGGTCTAAAAGACCTGGTAGCTGGAGCAATGCCAGAAAATTTAGCCTCAATTAAGATTTTAGAGAGTTTGGGCTTTATTTATCAGACGGATATAAATTTGGACGGACTAACTTACCGCAAATACTCTTTCTCTTTAAATAAGAAATAACTTATCCACTTTTAAATCAGTTTAATAAGTAGCCTTTAGGAGGGAATAAAAAATCATCTCTTTTATGCTTTGTAGGTTTTCTGCGAGCTGGTGTCCGGGGTAATCCCAATCCAGTGTTTATCATTTGTAGATAATCGCGATAGGACATATTCATGAGCGGTTTTATTGGACCGATAAAATCGGGATCTTGATCTGAGTTTTGCATTTCATTCTCCTAAAAGTGTTATATTGCAAATCCTGTGCCATATTTCATAAAATTGTTCCCTCATTAATTCATTAATTTTTTTTTGTACGTAACAAAAAAAATAGATTTACCTATCCCAGTCCATTTTAAAAAGTCTGGCAAGCGCGATGATTGCAAATAAGCAAAAAACTCCGCTAAATAAAATCATTGAGCCATTATCAATGAAATAAAGTAAGGCACTAATCGATGACATAGAACATATAACAAGCATTAATTGAGTTGACGTTTTTAGAACTTCCTCGGAGTCAAGAAAGTTTACTCCGCAGGCAAAACAGTTCTCAACGTAAGTATCAAACTTCTGGCCACATTCGATACATTTAAATTTTTTGGATCCCATTTTCATTTTCTTTTCGGGGATATTTTTAATTCAAAACTAACGACAATACTAAACATTAATTATGTCTCAAAAAGTGATTGCCCTGAAGGTTACTGTCGGACGCGTTATGTTCAGTTTCAGGAAGTCTTTGTGGCTCAATTCTGCGCGCTTTTATTGCTCTGAACCATTGTTCAGTAGTGTACATCATGGTACCAGTATCACTATTACTTGGCTGATGCTCGGTTGAGTGCATTTCAAATTCTCCAGTTTCATAGCCAACTGAGCACTAACCGTGCCAACTGAAATTTGTTGGAAGAAAAATTCCAACAAATAAGCCGCTTAAACAACCCAAATTAGTCAGAATTACAAAAATCCAGTCTCTTAGACATACCAGTGCGTATTTTGTTAAATGTAGGATCTAAATTTTTCAGAAATTTGTCGTTCAGATTTATAAGATTTAGATTTTTGACTTTTGGGATATTTAGTTAAATGAAGAGCCGCCATATTTTTGCTTTATTTAGCATTATATTTTTATCAGTATCTCAAAGTGCAAACTCATCAGTAAGAGCGACAAGTCAGCACAAATGGAGTTTTTATAATGCAAGTCTGGAACTGAGTTTCAATTCGCAATCCACTGAGGCCCCAAAAGAAAATAAAGACAAGTTTGGTCAGCAATTTAATGAGCCTAAATTGACCAGGACTTCCCCGATCTTAATAAGGCCAAATTACGAATTTGAACTTATTGACAAATATAACTTTGAGAGTTCTTTGACGGATACAAGCCCAAAGGGTGGAAGGGTTGGGGATAATAATTTTAATGCCCTAATTAATCAATTCAAATCTTTAAATACTTATGATTTAGATATACCACTCATCGAATTTGAAAAACATTTTTATACTTATGTATCGCTGCAACGCCCACTTTTTAGACCGACTATTAAAGACGCAGTGCCGTCTCCCATTTTAGATGACTCTTTCCTGCTTCAAAACTATCCTGAGGCAGTCAAACCTATAATTGCGCTGGTAAAAATTGGTGACCAAAAATTACAGCTATACGAGAGAGGAAAGTTTTTGATTGAGTGGGAAATATCATCGGCTCGCGCAGGAAAAGTCACACCGAAGGGAACTTGGACGGCAAAATGGCTTTCTAAAAATCACAAATCAAGCATTTATGATGGAGCCCCGATGCCTTATTCGGTGTTTTTTAATGGTGATTTTGCGATTCATGGTACGCATCAAATAGATCAACTCGGTGAACCTGCGTCTGCTGGCTGTGTAAGATTACATCCTCAACACGCAAAGATACTCTTTGACCTTACTATGCAATATGGGGTCGAGAATACACTTATAAAGATAGTTCATTAATAATTCCTATTTTTAAAAATATAATATGCTCGCGCCAGATAAACCAAAGAACCATAAGTCCAGATAATAGAAAAAACCTTTAGTTGAGTCTTTTTCTTCCACTTAAAAATTACCCAAAAAGTAGGCTCCAAACAAAAATAGGTTGGGTAAGACACCGCATTTTGGTCCAAGCATATAGATAAGTTTTTAAATAGTTTTTGCTCAGTTGAATAAAATTAGAGTATTAAATTTTATTGGGAGATTGAAATAACTGTTGTACATTTATGTTGTGCCTGGCGTTTTTGGGCTTCCTCAAATTTTTCTTGCCACTCGGTTCCTTCAGGATCAGCTTTGTACAAACCGTAAGCTATTTCCGCCAAGGCTCTATAGCTTTTGCATTTACGCGAAGAATCTCGGTCTTCTTGCTTAGCGTCAAAATACCGCGGGATAAAATGGTATCCAGCACCAATTATTGCAGCCGTACTAATAACAACACTTAATGAAATGATAATAATTTTTAATTTATTTTTTAAAAAATTTAGTATTTTCATACTTTTCTTTAGCTATCTGATCTATTTGAATTTCTTTTTTACTTAAGTGTAAGAATTTACTTATAAAATTCCCGCCTAGCACCAAACTCGTTAACCCTTTTGCGCCAGGCTTTGTAAGACCCTTTTTTTAGATTTGCACGCATGATTTTTACAACATCTTTTTCTAACAGCCCATATTGTCCTGTTATATCTGTAAACGATACATGGTCGGATAGTGCCATTTGTATAATCTCGCTAAGTTCGGCCTCAGTGTATTTTATCTTCATAATTTTTGGTTGCTCTAATTCAATGCGATTTAGGAGCAATCTAATACAAAAGTATTTATCATCAAATGTTTGATGCAATTATCTTGAGTACTCTTTACCTCGTATATATTTTTTCTTCTTCTTGTCTCAAATTTAAATCATTTCATATACTGGATTAGGTATCGTCCTCTACATACAGCAAGATTAATTTTTCTCTCAGCTTTCAAGGGTTAGAATTTTAAGTTCTAAATTCGTCTATGCGCGCTCAGCTTAAATTTATTGAAATATATTCCAGAATTATTTTATACTAGCCGAGCTATAAATTATTTTTTTTGTTGATAGGTGAAGATTTGCATTTGTACACCGCATTAATATTAGCTTTAATGGCTACTTTGGTTATTTTTATCATACAAATGTTTTCTGTCCATGGGCTTATGGGGCTTCAAATTGATTTTGGCTTTTGATGTCAATTGGATCTTTTGTTTTTATCACTACAACCAAAATCCTTCCTCAAACCCTCTGCTGCCATACTTTCTCTGACCCATTTTTTCCCATTAGGGTTGAGTGCATAACTTTCTTCAGACTCCTTGAGCATTTGCCTATATTGAAAACATCCCAAACTGCGGTCTCTTTGCTTTTGTTTTTTTTCAAGATACGGAGGTAGGAGAATTGACAAGCCGATGATAACTAGAATTATCAACGTTCCTGCAATTAAATAGAAATACTTCATCAGTTACACCTGCAATCAAAAAAAATTTAAATTAAAGCCAGCCGCATAGCATTTTTTATATCATCTTCATGCAAATATAGCAGTTTATACTAATAGACGGCACTATATTTTGTGCGTGTGAGATAAATAACACAGTGTAAGTACATATAAATAAATGGAAATATCGCATATCAAGCGTTTATGATATTTTAGAAAAAAATAAAAAAGAGCAGGTAATATGGAAAATTCATCGACACCATCGGTCATGGTATGGAGTGCGTTGCGCGTTCTACTGGCTGCGCTAATATGTATGGCACCCATTTTTATTGCATTCTCAGTTTTATTTTGGCTTTGAATATTATTTAGTAAAACTAATTATACCTGATTATGATGCTATTAATGAGATTATACAGAGCGGGCTTTGTACTTAAAAAATTCCTATTTAATTGAATTGAATGCTAGTAGGAGCCCAGTCAATATACATGGTATTTCAAAGAATTATCTTGGCAGTTTGGTAAATCTTTAATAACCTAACCGCGTTATAAAGAAAAACTGCGGCATCGCTCAACTAATTTAATTTTCTCCGTCTGAAGCGATCTTATAATTACACAAGACTTAAATTGTTGGCGCAGATTTTCTTGGGGGGATACAAGTGAAATTGATTTGGGGCCGTTTTTCTGCACTTTTTTATGCTGGGTTACTTTTTTTAGTCTGCATAATGTTATCAATATATTTTTCTTTTTTCTTTTTTTTACCAGCGCTAATAGTGGGCTCGCTAGGATCAATTGGCGTATATGATAGTTTACAGAAAAAGAAAGCCGTACTCGCCAATTTTCCGCTTTTGGGACGGCTTCGATTTATGATGGAAGCAATCCGTCCAGAGTTAAGGCAATACTTTTGGGAATCCGATAAAGATGAACTCCCCTATTCTCGCAACCAAAGATCTATGGTTTATCAACGTTCCAAAAGGTTGCTGGCTGCGCGGCCATTTGGTTCAGATGAAGATCATTATGCTGATGATTTTAATTGGCTTAATCACTCTATTTGCCCAACTGACATTGAAAGTGATGATTTCAGAGTTGATGTAGGCGATGGTCAGAGGCCATATTCAGTATCCATACTGAATATTTCTGGCACTAGTTTCGGTTCTCTATCGCCTAAAGCTATTGAATCGTTGTCTGCAGGAGCAAGGAAAGGAGGGTTCGCCCATAATACTGGTGAAGGCTCACTTTCAAAATACCATGAGGCTGGAGGCGGCGATACAATTTGGCAAATCTCCACTGGATATTTTGGTTGCCGGAGGCCAGATGGAAAATTTGATGCGACGCGGTTTCATGAGAGAGCTACCCTTCCACAAGTTAAAATGATTGAGATTAAATTAAGCCAAGGCGCCAAGCCTGGGCACGGTGGGATGCTTCTGGCGCCCAAAGTTACTCCTGAAATTGCTGATGCAAGAGGTGTAAAGCCATTTCAGGACGTTATTTCACCGAATAGGCATTCAGAGTTTTCTAATCCTGAGGAATTATTACTCTTTGTTTCTAAACTGCGAGAACTATCCGGAGGAAAGCCAGTTGGAATAAAATTATGTATCGGTCATCCCTGGGAATTCATAGCAATTGTGAAAGCTATGGTTCAAATGGAGATTTTTATAGACTTTGTCACTGTAGACGGCTCTGAGGGTGGAACCGGCGCTGCGCCCGCTGAATTTACAGACCATTTGGGAAGTCCACTGCGGGATGCGATCGTTTTTGTTGATAATACATTGAGAGGAGCGGGGTTAAGAGGTCGAGTTAAAGTTGCTGGGTCAGGAAAAATAGTAAGCGCCTATGATATTGCCAGAATATGTGCTTTGGGAGCAGACTGGTGCAATATGGCCAGGCCATTTATGTTCTCATTGGGATGTATTCAGGCGAGAGATTGTTCCTCAGGGCACTGTCCGACTGGTATTGCTACTATGGACCCATCCAGATACCGAGCTGTAAGTATTCCAGATAGATCAGAACGCGTTTTTAACTTTCAAAAAAATACTCGTAACGCGTTGAAAGAATTGCTTGAAGCAGCTGGGCTGCTACACCCCAGCGAACTTACTCGAAGACACATAGTGAGAAGACTATCAGCAAGTAAAATTAAACTTGCCGAACAAATTTACCCTAATGTTGAAGATTCAGCTTTGCTAAATAATGGAAATATTAATGATCCACGGCTTAGTTCATATTGGGCCAGAATGGATAAGTCATCTTTTTCACCGATGCAAAGTGATAGTTAATAATCTAAAGTAGGGAAATAGGTGGTTTTTTTAGAGCCTGCTAGTGTAAGACGGGATTATTAAAATCTAATTCTAATTGCATTTTAAAGTCTGGGCGGTTGGCAGTGGTAAAAGGATTGAGTGAGTGGTTTTTATAAGATACTTCGCCACAATATTGGTTTTAATAGGACTTTTGAGCTCATGTGCAAATATTACAGAAGCAAATAAAGCCGAATTTGAAGTCTTGTGTTCTGATTATGGATATCTATCGAAATCATCTCAATTTAGTAAATGTTTGAAAAGGCAAAATATTATTGCCAGTTACGAAAATAAAAATTGGCTTGGGCTTTCCTTAATGCGATAACGGTAAATATTAACTGAAAATTTATGTTATCATTTGCTAGTTTAGTGACTATAGGTACTAGATATAAATGTTTTATTTGGGCACTAGAATATGATTAAGTTTCTCAGCTTTTTTAGTTTTATAATTATCTATTTTTTATCTTTGGCAAATGCAGCAGTTGAAATCTCAAACCAGCAAAGTAAGTCTGAAAAAGAGGTCTCATGCGAATTAGTGGCGCGGTTAGCATTTATTGCAGTAGAAAATTTTAGCAAAGATGTTGATCTCGATCAGGTAAAAGAGATGCTTGATCCGGTATTACAATCTGCATTGGAAAGACTAGCTACCGATGCTCAAAAAGAGTTTGTTGAAATGGAATATGAGAGAATTATCCTTGAGACGTATCTTACAAACGAGCTAACTCCGAAATACTACGCAAAGAGGTATCTTTCTCTGTGTGATAAATTATAACTGAAAGACTTTGAGCCAAATTCATCTTTAAGATTTACTAGTTAGACAATCTCTATGTATTTGATTGTTTTTTTACGGTTTTAGAAATTATAGGTTCTTTTTTTAATCCCACAATTGTTTCTTTGCTAAGGTTTGTTTGCGGTATTCGATTGGATAAAAGTGCTTTTGCTTCAGACTGGCTTTCAGTTTCTACTTTTGGACTTTCAAGTCCTTCTTTCTCTTCCCGTGCTTTTGAAACTGCTTCTTTGTTGTAATCAAATATAAAAATTTTATAGCAAGCGTAAATTGACCAAAGTAATCCTAGTAGGGCAACCATTTTAAATATGGGCAATTGAAATAAATAAGCACATATCGCTGATATTGAGCATGTCAGCGCAGAGACTATCAAATGTAATTGTTTGAGAAGCATAGCAAATCTTTAAACGTACAATTCTATTAAAGCACCATCTCGCTATGAAATTTTCTTGAAAAAATCAAGCGAGAACTGTCTTTTACTCTATGGTTCAATGTACTAGTGGAACGACCTTGCTATATTTGAAGATCAAGGAAGCCAATCCTAATAGTTTCATGCCCTTCGAAATATTCACTGCAATGCCATCTTTGACAATATTAATGGAAATTTCTGATAATTACTTCTTTAAATTTTCTGTAAACTTTGTGTCATACAATTTAATTGCCATGAGTTCCTCAGACGATAATGAATATGGATCTTTCTCAAATTGTTGTTTGAGGATCTTTATGGCCCAAATTATCAGCTTATTTAATTCATCATTTTTCATATAAATAAAAACGACTTTTAAATTGGAATTTTAGGTTTTTTTACTGTAATGCTAAGTCTTTGTTTCAAATTAGTTTTGCTGGCACTATTTTTGCTCTGTTTGAGCATGTTTAAAAGTAATGCTACATCTAGGCGCATGTTTATAATGGCACTATGTTCATCAAGTGTTTGCCATGCGGTTACGCCTTTAATTAATTTCGATAAGTCAAATGGTGCTCTCATAGATGTCGATACAAACGGTAGTTTATTTGGTAGTGGGAGAGACTTTAACTTAGGAGAAGATCCATATAGTTTGTTTGATGTAGAGCCGGATTTAACAACAATCGAGGCGGCAAGCAGGCTGAAGAAGAATAAATTTCTCTACAAGCCTAAAAGAGATTTTTGGATTAATCTCCATAATGTAAATAATAATGAAAAACTATCACATATGGTTACCCGTTTCGATAGTGGTATTGGGTATTACAATTCTAGATTAGACTATTTTTTCCGTGATTGGAGAGAAAATAAATCAATTGCTATGGATTCAGAAGTTCTGAAGAACCTATTTAGTATATGTGAGGAAATGCTCGGCAGTAAAGATAGTATTAATGTTCAAATAACTTCTGGTTACAGGACTCACAAAACTAATGAAAAATTACGAGTCCGAAGTAAAAAGGTAGCAAAAAATTCATTTCACATCGAGGGAAAAGCTATCGATTTTGCAATTGGAGACGTATCACAAAATAAACTTAGATCTGCTGCAAGGGATATCTGTTCGGGAGGTCTTGGTTTGTATCAAGGGTTTATTCATATTGATTCTGGGCCTCTAAGAAGATGGGGTGTTTAAAATTAGAAAAGCTTTATTAAAAAAGCTGGTAAATTATTGAAATATATCTAAGCTTTATTTATATGGATACTCACTACCAAAAGTTTCAGAAAGACGTTTTACGTGTTCTAGAACCTGCAACCATAGGAGATAATCTATCACGATTTTGTGATTACGCTCTTTCCATTCTTGTGATATTAAACTTGGTTGCGGTTACATTGGAGTCTGTTCCCGAACTTGAAAAAAAGTTCAAAGATATTTTTTACTATTTTGAAGTTGTTTCAGTTGTGGTTTTTACAATCGAATATCTTGCCCGAATTTGGTCAGCACCGGCTCGGCGTCCAATTGAGAAAAAAAATCACGCCGCTTATTCAAGGTGGTCATACATGAGGAGCTTTTACGGTATTATTGATTTTGTATCAATTATGCCTTTTTACCTACAGGCTTTTTTCCCAGGTCTTGATTTACGCGTTTTGAGGACACTGAGGCTAATGCGTATTTTAAAATTAAATAATTATAATTCGGCTTTAGAAGACTTGTTTGGTGCTATCATGGAAGAAAAGCGTTCATTTTTAACAACCTTATACATCTTTGTGGTAGCGTTTGTGATGTCATCATCACTAATTTATTTTGCTGAACACAAAGTCCAACCGGAAGACTTTCGCTCAATTCCAGACGCAATGTATTGGGCAATTATAACTCTCACTACGGTGGGTTATGGAGATGTAAGTCCCGTTACTGTTATGGGAAAATGCATTGCAGCCTTTACTGCGATTTTTGGTGTAACTGTAGTTGCGTTGCTTACGGGTATTGTAGCGAATTCCTTCAATGCTCAGATGGATCGTCGAAAGATAATTTTTGAAGATCAAGTGCGGACTGCACTATTAGACGGATTTCTTGATACAGAGGAAGAAGTAACTTTGGACGAATTAAGAAAAAAATTTGGAATGTCTAAGCTGCAAGCTGATGCACTAATTGAGCATGTCAAACAGACAAAATCAGAAATGTGAAATACTGAAATGAATGAGGCTGTAAACTCCAAGTTAAGTTATGCAATCAAATTTATTATTACATCGATCGTAATCGGTTTAATACTTGGTATGGTCGGAGCGTCAGCAGCTCATTATTTTCGAGTGGGGATAATCTTCATTAGCAGTGGATTTTCACAGGTTATCAGTAATTCTTATGGTTTTTTTTACTACCTAGTCACATTGAGTGTTGCCGTTTTTATTGTCCATCAAGTCAAGAAAATGAACTCTGGAAAACCTTTTCAGGGCATTGCAGACAGTATTTTCTATGCACACAGACCAGATAACGAAGCGGATATAAAATCTGGCATACTTAGCACACTAGCAGCTTTTATCTCAGCTGGAGGTGGGGCAAGTGTAGGGCAGTATGGCCCTCTTGTACATTTTGGGGCGACCATTGGTTCATGGCTAAAGGAGAAGCTTCCATTCAAATTATCTTTGGACTTGTACATCGGAGGTGGTGTCGCAGCGGCGATTTCGTCAGGATTTGGTGCGCCTATTGCCGGTATGGTATTCGCACACGAAGCAATAATGAGGCATTATTCGCACAAGGCAGTTCTTTCAATTGCAATAGCGTCATGTGTAGCATTTGGTTTATCTACTACTCTTTGGGGTGAGAGTTTGGTTTTTCCGATTTCAAAGGTGGAATTTGATTTTGTAACTATTCTTTACGTATCATTTATAGCTGGGCCACTTTTTGGCGTGGTCGCAATTATTTTTATGAATACTTTGATTTTCTTTAACAAACTTTCTGTTAAATTTTTTCCGAATGTATTCCTCAAATATGCTATCGCTATTGTCGTTTTGAGTGCTATTGGCCACTTTGTTCCCGAGGTTATGGGCTTAGGGACTGGTACTGTTCTAGATGCCGTTTCAGGTGAATTTGTGTTATACTTTGCTATAATTATTTTACTTGGAAAAATCATAGCTACATCAATTTCCTTAGGGTTTGGTTTTTTTGGAGGAGTATTTTCCCCAGCTATACTTGTAGGCGCTAGTGCTGGAGCAGTTATAGCCCAATTATTTGTCGTTATTGGGGTTCTAGAAAAATTTGAACCTGCGTTGGTAATAAGTGGGATGGCTGCGGTAACTGGAGCCGTAATTGGTGCCCCAATTTGTATGGTCGTGATAGTTATCGAATTAACTTCTTCATATACATATGCTCTTGCCTCACTCGTTGGACTAACCTTGTCCATGAGTTTATCTCACATTTTGTTCGGGTCGTCTTATTTTGACAAACAGTTAGCCACGCGGGGAATAGATATTTCGACCGGAAGGTCAGGTATGTTTCTAATGGAAAAGAGGGCGTCTGATTATGCTACATCGGACTATGTTGAGCTATATTGCCATGACCTAGTCAAAGACGCTTCTAGGATTATGTCTGAGCAAAACAAAAATGAAGTCATTGTGTTAGATGCTGATGGAAATTTTTATGGGAAAATTGAGTTGCATTCATTAATTGGGATGTCAGCAAATAATAAAATTGAGAAATTTGCTGATAAAAATTGTGTAACGATCAAACATGATGCTTCATTGCAGCAAGCAATGGAAGCAGCGGCTAATTTTGTTGGTGAAGCCATTCCGATCATTAATCGAGATACGAACCGAGTTGTTTCTGTTATTACTGAGGGCGCTATTTTCGAGGCTTATTTGAATGTTCAGGATACAGTGATTGATATGGAAAAACGGTAGATGAAGAAAATTTTATCTGAAATAAAACTATTCTGACAATAGAAAGCGAAGAATTAGATGTTGCTAACAAACCGTCTTAAGAAGTTTTTGACTATTTTTGCTATTGGCATGCTTTCCTATAATTTTGTTCAAGCTCAACAGGATTTTAGATGCGCAGTAAGATTAACGTTTGATAGTGATAATACAGGATCAGTCGCAAACTATGTTCTAAGTCTTCAGCTGAAAAATACCAAGGGTAGAAACGTTAACGGTGCTTCCATACTCTACAAAGATAGTGAGGGACGGGTACTCGGTAATACGTTTTTAGACTGTTTAAATAACTCTGAGGGTATTAAGCCTGGAAGCTATGGAAACTGTACGGTGGTCCTTCAGCGTGTCGATGGTGAGTTTCTAGATACTTTTGGAACAGATAAGTGGACAGAAATTGTAAATACACAATTAAGTTATTTAACCGAGATACAATATTGTGATTTACTTGGATTTTCTTACTAGTTACTCAAAATATAGTTCCGTTATAGCCATGTCAAAATTGGAAATATCTGCATTGTAATAGGCTTCACGTAATTTATTATAAGAGTTTCTTATATTCGGAATATCAGAGCGAATTAGGTGACTGTGATCAGTAGTAGAGGTCATCTTATACTTCACCCTTTGGTTTATTATAAATTCTATATCACTGTCCTGATCACCTTTAAACTTAAGCTTAACTTTTGCTCCAATCAGGTTCTTTTTTGATAGATTTTCAATAGTTGCCATTATTCTGAACGCATGAATTTTATCCTCTAGCATCACAGATTTGAACAGGGGTAGATATATTTTAAGGTGTGGATCGTCTATGTGCTGAGTTGAGCAAAAAACTGGAATTTCTCTCTCTAAATAGCAACTATAAATAAGAGATTTTAGGTCATCTTCCCTTAGGTACTCTGCTTTTACAAAACCAGGTAATACAAAAAAACTCAATAGCACTAATAAAGACTTAAGGCGTATCATATTTTCGCGACCTAATAGACTATATCTAGATTTCGATGAAAGAATTCTTTTTAACCCTGCGAGTTAGTGCTAAGTGAATATCCTTAGCCTCATTAGAGTCGTATCTAAATAATTTACCACTGATTTTTTTCTCCGCTTCCAGGCGTGAATAAGTTAGAACTGCAGCAAATTTCTCTTCGATCTTTTCGATAGAAGTAATAGCATATTTGACATCTTTTGCTTCAAGGTATTCATTTTTTAGTGCAGCTTGTAATCTTTGTATTTCTGCCGCTTTACCCTGCGAAAGAGAGCTTCTTGCAGTATTTGCCAAAACTTTTACTTTTTGAACCGCAATCTCAATATCCTGATCACTGGGCCTTGGTGTTTTACACAACATCACATTTTGCTCGTTAGACACCATCTTTATCTTATGCTCTTTAAGAACTTCTTTTATGTGAGGTATGTAGATGTCATCACTATACCTGATGCTGATAGTCGTTTCTGTCGTACGCTCTTTCATGATTTCGACATACTGACCTAATTTGCGTGGTCTAAATTTTATCCAAACAGTGACAGTTTTAAAAATTTGAGAGAAATCGTTCAAGGCAATAGAATTTTCTGCGTTATTTACTAAGGCCGAAATAACGTCGTTCATTCTTTCCTTGGCGCTATTAATATAAGAGTTTTGGTCCTCTATAAGTTTAACAACATTAACTGCACCTTTGTCGGTGACTTCTTCCTGAGTTTCTGCCTCTGCCAAAACTTTGCCCCTTAAATCTATTCAATAAACTAGATATAATCACTTTTTACCAAAATTTCCAACTTTTACTCTAATTAATCTTAAGTCTTACCTAATATTAATGCGAACAAACTTTCGCAATCTTGCAAATTATGTTTTGCTTTTGATCTGTGAGTGGATAATTCTACACCAGAAAGTTTGTGACTTGAGAAGTGTATAATCGCATCTACCTGGTGCGCATTCCATGCCAATTTACTAGGCAAACTGCTGCTTTTTTGCAGAATTGTGCAAGATTTAAGATCTCTTTTACCGTTTAAGTCAAGAGAATTGACAGCAAATTCAAAACTGCGATTCAGGACTTTTGGGCGCGGCCAATTTACAAAAGTGGAGTCGAATTCAGAGGCTACATTATCCTCGTCAGATAGTATCTCAATCTCTTCTTTTGTTTCTGCAGTGAAAAACTGTTTAATTAGCGGTCTATCTAAAACTTTTGTTTCAGCTTTGGGAAACATATTGTCCATAATTGCGAAGTTACTGTCTAACACTAATTGTCGAGCATTTTGTTCACAAAGATTATTTGATAAATCTGTCTTTGTCTCTAGGCAAAGGCTTCCGCCGTTTGCAAATGCTGTAGTGAGATTGGCAAATATCGCGAGCGAAAGGCTTAAAACAGAAATTTTTACAACTTTTATTGCTGAAACTTTCATAACAACGACCTCATTTTACTTTGTCAAAATAAATGAGCAAGCAGCGTGCCAACTATGAAAAATCAATAAATTTCATATGTGTTTTTTCTTTTTTGACATGATGTTTTATGCAATGTAATTTAAGTTTAGAGCTTATGAGGTGATGAAATGAAAGTAACTGCTGAAGTTACAATAGGTAATGGAACATATGAAGATTGGCTTGAGTTTTTCAATAGCTATGAATCTGAGCGCAAGCAATTTGTCTCTAATGAAGTGATTGAAAAAGTATCTGCCAACTCTGCTGTAGTGACATTTGATATAGTTAATTTAGAGGGTTTAACGAAGTTATCTTCTCGAGACGATATAATAGAAACAGAAAAGCGTATGCAGATTACTACTGCAATTAAGTAAATGTCGCCCATATTATGAACATTTGGCACAGTACTTGCTCAAAACTAGCTCAGAGGTACTAGATGTTTATTATTCAGGCTGTAGTTCCAGCAACCTTAGTTTTTATAGTTTTTATTACTGCTCATTTATTTGTCGAGAATGAGGGGTCTGGTATATACTTGCCTGATACAAATTGGGACTTTGATACAGAGGAAGTGTTTCCGGTACCAGTAGAAGAAATAGATCCAAGCCTAATTGATCCAGAAACTGGGGGACTACTTCCTGAAAAATATAACTATTTGAAGGTCGAAAACGTATTTGCAGGAAAAATTATAGGCTCTGAGAGACTTTTCAGTCTCGAAGTTGCTCTTTTAACAAAACAATCTTCTATTTTATCAGACTTATTTATAGCAGCCTTGGCAGAAATAGAAGCTCAAGTGGTTGCCGAAATAACAAATGTCGTGCTGGAAGTGGAGCTTGGTCAACTCGAAAGTGTTGATGGGAGAAAAAAACTCACAAATGCAATAAAAGATCACGTTAATGAATATCTTGAGGAAGACCAGGGTATGTTCCCTGGAATATCAGAAGTTTTTATCATTAATTATAATGTAATATAGATCTTGTATTTACAGGGTTGAGAAAGGGAAAAAATGAAACATGAAGTGCTAAAGGCCGAAATAAAAGAAGAGCGTTTGGGTTTTCTTTTCGAGTGCAATTATTTTGACAATACTGGTAACATAAATAGTACAAAAAGGTTTTCGACTGAATTACTGTCTGATCTTAAACTTAGACATGATCCTAATTCTTCCTTAAACTTGATGGACTGAACTTAAATTTAGTGTACTTGATTATTAGAGCTGCAGCAGCAAAAACTAGTGTAATAAGCGAAGGTAAGAGCATCACATCTCCTACAGTTTCAAAAGATAAATTAAGGTAAGCTCTAAACACAGCATTTAATGAAAATAAAATTATGAAAACAAGCAAGATATTTGCTCTGGTTTTCGTACAGTATTTGCAGTTTTGGGTCATTAAATTAATTACATTATTGCATTATCTCATTTTACTGATTAATCATGACGTATGCAAGTTGCGTTCCAAAGTGAAAATTTAGATGAAAAACGTGTATCTAGTGGCTCACAGGTAGAGCAAAACTATGGCATAGGTGCCAGTGGTTTAAACTTTCGTAGTGGTCAAACAAGTTTTAAAAGTCACAAAACGCAGAATGAAAACTACGGTAATAAACGCATTTTTAGCCCCTACCTTTCACCTTCAAGCGTAAAGGTAATGGACCTAAGCGAGACACAGGACATGATCGACCCGATCTACATGCACAATATTGCTCGTACAAAGTATTTTAATATTTCACAGCCAGCTAAACCAGCAGATCACTTAAAACTGAATCTATTTGCGTAGATCTGTTAGTAGCTGCCCACTCAAAGAATTTTTCAGCTAGGTTAAGAACTATGGGGGCGTATACCGTCCCATCCATCAAGAATTGTTCGTACAAACTCAATTGCAGTATCTAATTTTTCCACTGAACCCTTAAGTGCAAATTCTATAATTTGAACTCTGCAATACTCGTATACTTTGAATAAGTTTTTTGCCAAATCACCACCTTTTTCAAAATCTAAGCATTTTTGAAGAAAATAAATGCTCGACAAGGCTCTCTCAAAATGCTGTTCTTTTTCGTCAGTGTCTAAACCAGTGTTAAGTTTCTCCATGCTGCCAATCACTTGATCTAGCGCATATTTCACTGCTTCGTAACCATCAGTTTTGTTTGTTTCGGAAGCGACCTTTGTTTGATTGTAAGTATTAAGTGCAAAAGCTAAATTCATTTCAATTCCTCCATGGCAATATAAACGACGTATTGCAAAATGTTTTAGTTACAGTGTCAAAATTTTGAAGATTTATTAAAATTAATAGTTTTATAAAAAATCCAAGAGAATAGAAAACATCTAACACACTGGTAATAAACACTAAAAAAGACCTGGCATCCTGATTGCTTATCCGCAGGTGGAGGACCTTAAATGTACGTCGTAGATGATAAAGATACAAAATTTTATAATCAAATTTCTCATGCATTTGTGGGAAGGGGTGTTGACTGTATGCCAATTTCTGCCCTTGAAGAAAGAGAAAACTCTAAGCCTATTGGTAGTTTCGTTACCAATGTAGAGAAAAGTTTCGATTGTACAAAAGATCAAGAATTCCTTGGATTTCTAAAAAGAGTAAAATTTAAAAAAGTATTTTTAGTGAAATATGGATGTTCCGATTTTAGTTACAGTACGCTATTTAATGGTACGGTTACAGTTTTAGACTTACCAGTAAAACCGAACGAATATACTAATCTGGGTAATTATTATTTGCATATCCTTTTGGAACTAATACTAAAGAATGTACCTAACTTACCATGTGCTTCTGAAAACACAAAAAAACTTGTTAATTTAGTCAAAAAAATCTCTGCAACCAATGCAACCGTTCTAATTAATGGAGCCAGTGGAACTGGTAAAGAAGTAATTTCTCAATTGATCCACAGTTTTTCTGAAAGAAGAGAAAACCCCTTCATAGCGCTAAACTGTGCAGCTATTCCTGACCAGATGCTAGAGTCAATTTTATTTGGACATGAAAAAGGGGCGTTTACTGGAGCAGTGACCTCAAATCAGGGATTATTGAGAGCTGCAGATAGCGGAACTATTTTACTGGATGAAATTTCTGAAATGCCGATGAATTTGCAAAGTAAACTGCTACGAGTCATTCAAGAAAAACGGGTAATGCCGATTGGAAGTAGTGCTGAGGTTGAAGTAAATGTACGCATCCTCGCAACCACAAATAGAAATATGTTCAATGAGGTAAAGTCAGGTAATTTTCGAGAAGATCTATTTTACAGGCTGAATGTTTTTCCTATAAATAATTTGAGCCTTAGCGAAAGAATTGATGATGTAATTCCGATTGTAGCGCACATGCTAAGTAAGGAATTAATCGAAAACGCAGAAATTTACAAAATTACGGAAGACGCGTTGTCTTCTTTAATGCAGCACTCCTGGCGAGGTAATGTTCGAGAGTTAGATAACATAGTCCAGCGAGCAAAAATATTATGTACTCAAAAAATTATTACGGTGGCGGATTTAATTTTTGATAGTGACGGAAATGAAGCGCAACCCAACACAGCAGAGATTTTGGCTGCTAAGTTTAAGGCAGATACGGCTAGAGAGGTTCTTTGATGAAAATTACGGCTTCAAATACACAGCAAGCTGTTCAAAACCTTGCTAAAAATACAAATCAGGCTTTTCAAGAAAATGTAAAAATTTCTGATAATCCGTCGTTTCAAGATAGACTAGGCGATGGTCTCAAAAATGTTGCGGAGGCTCAAAGTGATGCGGCTGAAATTGCTAAAAATTTCGAGTTAGGAACAGAAAACGATTTAGCAAAAGTGATGGTAAGTCAACAGGTAAGCTCACTTGCTTTTCAACTGACACTTAATGTCCGTAATAAGGCGCTTAGCGCTTACAAAGATATAATGAATATGCCGGTATGATAGGGTAAATTATGGCTAATGTAGATCAATTCGAAGCAGAAACTGCTCAAGATACTCAACGAACCAGCTTGCTTGCTGCACCTACACAGGCGCTCGCCAAAGTAAGAGAAACCATGGAACAACCAGGCTTTAGACGGGCATTTCCTACACTTCTTGCAAGTTTAACAGCAGTCGCCGCCGTCATTCTATATATTTCGATGCAAAAGCCAGAAATGACAACCTTGTATTCATCTGTTTCAGAGACTGAGAAGTCGAAAATAATTGACTCTTTGCAGAACATGGGAATTGAAATTCAGCTCGATCCCGCTACCGGGGAGCTTATGGTTCCCGCTAATGTTTATCATCAGGCCAGAATTTCACTTGCTGCGCAAGGTTTGCCAGAATACTCAGGAGGAGGTTTTGGTTCATTGGAGAATATGCCTCTTGGTATTTCCCGTTCAGTGGAAGGGCTTAAATTACGGCAGGCTCAAGAAGCAGAGTTGGGTAAATCCATAACGGAAATCAGTAGTATTCAGTCGGCTAGGGTGCATTTAGCTCTTCCAGAAAAGTCGGTTTTCGTACGCGATCAAACTCCACCGACGGCTTCTGTCTTTGTAAGTTTAAAGAATGGCCGCAAAATTGATCAGACCCAAGTTTTGGCAATCACGAACTTGGTTTCCTCATCTGTTCCAGCAATGAGTCCGTCCAACGTGTCCATAATCGATCAGTTTGGCAATCTCTTGTCTAATTCACCCGATGATCCAGATCAAGCGCTTGCGGATAGTCAGTTAGAATACAGGATGCGCCTAGAAAATATTTATCGAAACAGGATAAAAAGTTTAGTAACGCCTATAGTAGGTTCAGGAAATATAAATGCTCAGGTGAATATAGAAATAGATTTCACCAGAAAAGAAATTTCTCAAGAAATAGTAGATCCAGATACAACTGCCACTTTAAGTGAACAAAACTCGCTAAATGTGACTGCAAAAAAAGATGCAGTTGGCATTCCTGGTGCTATCGCGAATGAGCCACCGCAGGAGGCAACTGTTAATCAAGAGCAAAATCAGGCTGGTTTAGCGGCTCAGGTTGGTACTGATAATCAAGCTGAGGAAGAACCATTTGAGACTAAGTCATCAACTAATTTGAAAAATTATGAGGTAAGTAAAACTTATGAGACTGTGAAAAACTCATCAAACCTAATTACCCGAATCGATGCTGCACTTTTAATTAGAGACCGAACAGTTATTAGCCCTGATACGGGGGAAGAAATCTCTGAACCTGTTTCTGCGGAAGTTATTACACAGGTGGAGAATCTTGTTAAAAGCGCTTTAGGAATTAAACCCGAACGAGGTGACAGTTTAACAGTCACATCACAGCCTTTTGTTGAGGAATTTCAGGGATTTGTCACTAAATGGTACGAGGGAGTGTGGTTTAGGTCCATAGTTGAAAAAACTCTTTTAGTACTTTTAATCGGTGTTGTTGCTTTGGGTGTTGTCCGGCCAATGTTGAATAAAATTTTAGTACCAACAGCCAGTACAAATTCAGTGGTGGAACTTTATGCCGAGGCTGAGACAATGGCAGCGGTTGCAGCCAAGCGTGCCACTGAAACGGAAGCAGTTGAAGTTGATGAAGGTGAAAGCCTTGATGAAATTAAAGCTAAACTTAAGCCAAAGAAAAAAGGTGGTATTTCGGCCGATATGCTAGACACAGCCAATACCTATGATGATAAAGTCGCTCTTGTTAGAATTATTGTGACAGACGAAGCTGGACGAGTTGCAAATGTGTTCAAGCAATTGATGCGTGAAGATTTAGAAGTATTAAAGTAGGATAAAAAAATGGCAGAAGAAAATATTGATGATGGTTTAGAAAACCTAAGCGGCACGGAAAAGTCAGCCATTTTGATGATGCTGTTGGGTGAAGATGAAGCCGCACAAGTTTTGCAAAAACTTACGCCTAGAGAGGTTCAGCATTTGGGTACAGCTATGTACTCCGTCACTGGCGTGGATCAAACAACCGTCAATGCCGTTCTCGATGAGTTTTTGGAAACAATCAAGAAACAAACAGGCATTGGGTTAGGCGCTGGACAATACATTGAGAATGTTCTTACAAAAGCACTTGGTGATGATAAAGCTCAGTCAGTTTTGGGTAGGATTACTCCGGCAAGTTCTGAGTCACAAATTGATATTCTTGATTGGATGGACGCAAGGGCAATTTCTGAGCTTATTTTAGATGAACACCCTCAAATTAAGGCCTTAATTATTTCTTATTTAGATTTTGGATTAGGAGCCGATGTTCTCACTCTCTTACCAGATGATATTCAAGCTGACATCGTGCGCAGAATTGCCACTCTTGAAACAGTAGAGCCCGTTGCAATCAAAGAACTAGAAAGAGTTATGAAAGCAAAATTTGCAGCGAACACATCATTGCGCGCATCGCAAATCGGAGGAGTAAAAGCTGCTGCAAAAATTATGAACTTTATAAAAACGGAGATGGAGACCCGCATTTTAGGTTCTATTAAGAAAGAAGATCGTGATTTGATGGTTGAAATCCAAGATAATATGTTTGTTTTTGAAAACTTGGGGGGCTCAGACGAAAGATCATTGCAAACATTGTTAAGATCGGTCGACCAAGACGTTCTTGTTATAGCAATGAAGGGTGCCGAAACTGCGTTGCAGGATAAGCTGCTCGGGTGCATGTCAACAAGAGCCGCAGCAAATATTCGCGATGAAATGGAAGCACTTGGCCCAGTGAGGCTTACAGAAGTACAAGAAGCGCAGAAGCAGATCATCAACGTGGCGCGTAAACTTTCAGACGATGGAACCATAGTTCTTGCAGGTAGAGGCGGGGAGGAGATGGTATAATGAGTGAGCTTCAAGATAACATTCTAGATGATCACAAGCATGATGATACGGATTTAGAAAGTTTGTTGGCAGCGGCAACCGCATCTGAATTCAGCCTGTCTGATGGTTTCACTGCAGAAAAGCAAGAGTTTGAGAAATTGAACAGCTTTTTTGAAATAGTGACCTCAAAAGAGGAAAAAAATCTGGATCATGAAAAAAAAAGTGCAAACACGGAGGAACTTGCTCCAACTGATATCGATGTAGCTGACGATATTGAAGCAGAGCTAACCGAAGGCGAAGAATTCGAGAGTGACCCAGCTTTGAGCCTGGTCATCGGAGATGAAGTAAACGAAGAAAGTTTTGGAGAAAATACTGCTGAATTTGTCGAAAAACCTTTATCCGATTTGCCTCAGGCAGAGACTGAAAACAGTGATCGTCCCGAGGATTTAGAAGCCTTGCTGACATTGGAAAGCGATAATGCAGATGCCTCTGAGTTTCCGGAGGCTAATTCTTTGTTAAGCGAGGCAGAAAAAACCGCATATGATGCTGGATATAAGGAAGCTCTAGAAGAGTTTGAGAAGGCCATGTTGCTTGAGAAAAATTCTTTTAAAGAGCTGACAGAGACAATATTTTCCATCAGTGATGATTTTCGAGAAAAACTTGAGGATCTGATCAAAACTAAAATTTGTGAATTATCTAGTGAGTTATTTGAAGGTAAAGATCACGACATTTCGGAAGCCTTACTGAAGAAGATAAAGACAACAGCTGATAATATACTAGTTGGGATAAAAGATTTTAGGCTTGAGCTTAATCATGCAGATTATGAACTTCTCAAGATAAATGATGCAGCTAAAGATCTTGGTTTTGATCTAATAGAAATGACAGATCTCCGTCGTGGTGAATTTAGAATTATTTCGGACTCAACTGGCTTTCAACAAGAATTAAGCCATTGAAAATATCTGGTTGTGAGCGATGACAGGTAACAAGATAAAATCTCAAGAACCAACCAATTGTTTTAATAACTCATTGGATAATGTTGCATTAAGCAAACTGCTATCTGAAAACTATTTTGGAAGGGTATTATCCTACGATGGTCAGGTCATAGAGGCTTCGCCGCTGCCTGGTATAATAGGGTCTTTGTGCACAATAAATTCCAAGAATGGGGAATATTTTCAAGGGGAGATTGTGGGAGTTGGCGAAGACAAGGTCAACATTCTTCCATATGAGTCAAACTTAGATGTAAGGGTTGCTGATAAGGTACTATTGACTGAAACTCAACAAGAGGTAGATGTTGGAGATGCTTTGCTGGGCCGGGTTATTGATGGTCTTGGAAACCCGTTAGACGGACTTGGTGCAATAAAAGTATTTCATAAAAAGAGCCTTAATGGAATTCGTGTTAATCCATTTGACAGACAGCCAATAACCGAAATTCTGGATGTGGGTATAAGAAACATTAATGCGCTCCTGACCTTAGGGCGAGGGCAAAGGGTTGGGATAGTTGCTGGATCTGGAGTCGGTAAATCAGTTCTTTTATCAATGATTACAAAGAGTACTGATGCCGATGTCGTAGTGGTTTCACTAATAGGCGAAAGAGGAAGAGAACTAGCATCATTCACAAAAGAAATACTAAGTTCCCATTCTCGGGATAAGGTTGTAATTGTAGCGGTCCCGGCTGATCGTTCACCACTTCTTCGTATTCAAGGTGCAAAAAGGGCAACATCAATTGCTGAATATTTCCGTGATACTGGAAAAAATGTACTGCTAATAACTGATTCTTTAACACGTGTGGCCCATGCTCAAAGAGAATTAGGCTTGGCGCTGGGTGAACAACCCACCTCACGAGGATATCCCCCTTCTGTTATATCTTTGATCCCTAACTTAATAGAGAGAACTGGGACGAGCACCGATAACTCAGGATCAATTACTTCAATTTACACTATTTTAGCAGATGGTGACGATACCACCACTGATCCAGTTGTAGATACTGCGAGAGCAATTCTTGATGGCCATATTGTCTTAAGTAGGGAGCTAGCGCAGCAGGGCATTTACCCTGCTATAGAGGTTAACCAGTCTATAAGTCGTTTAATGAGTGATATTGTGAGTCAATCACATCAAAAAAATGCGCAGATCTTGAGAAAGTACTTGTCGAAATATTATGAAAATAGAGATTTAGTTCTGATGGGTGGTTATGCTCAGGGGCAAGATCCAGATTTGGATCAAGCACTTGCATTATGGCCAGAAATTTTGAAATTCCTACAGCAAAATGACAACGAAATATGTGATTTTGATAGTTCTCACGATCAACTTGCGAAATTATTAGGAGCATAATTTGAAAGAGTTAAAAAAATATCACCTATTGCAAGTCAAAGAAAAACTTAAACGGCAGAAGTCAATTAATGAATTAAGCCAATTAGAGGCTGACGCAGAAAAATGTGAAACGATAAAACAAGAGTTAAATAGGCTTTTGAGCGAAAATCATGCTGTGATAGAAGAAATTGGAGTGCAGTCTTTTGTTAGTAACAGACGACTGATGCAAAAAATGTTGGAACAAAAACAGGTAATTTCAAATCGTTTAGAATTCTTGGATAAAGAAAAGTCAGTAGTTTTGTCAGATGTGAAGAGATCCAGTGCAAAAGATGAAATAGTTGAAAGAAAAAAAGGTGAAGTAAAAAAACAAGTACAAGATAGTTATTTTAAGAAACAGGATGAAAATCGAAGTCTATTTAAACGCGGTCAATGAATGGCACGAAAATTGCTGTTCTCACTTGTAATAGCTTCTAAGGAGCACCGATGACCGTAATTGGAAATAATAGCGCCAACAACTCAAACTCTTTGGCAACTGTAAATCTTTTAGGGTCAAAAGGATCCGATGCTTCGGCTGGGCTTAGTAGTTTTTTAGATATTATTTCAATGTTGTCTTTACCAGACGAAGACTTGAATTCTCTCTCAAAAGCAGAATTATTAACTGGTAGTTTTGGATCTGAAGGAGAGCCATCTACTATACAATTGCTGCAAAAATTTCTTGATAAGGGGCAAGTTCCACTTCTCAATGAAGTTTCAACAAAGGATATTTCTGAAGAAACTGCATCCCAGTTTCTTGAATTTCTTTCAAAAGAAGTCACAAATAGTGGTGGAATATCTAATTTGTCGACTGGGAAACTTGATGCAGATACTTCCACAGATAATAATGCAATCTTAAGGCTGGCGCTGGAAGAAATTAGACAAGTGGGTTTGGGGGTCAACAGCAAACTATCAGAAGATGGTTCGGTAGGACAATTGGCACATGCCATTAGCAGTGAGTCAGAAGAGCCTCTTTTTGTTCGTAAAGTTCCAGAAATTGCCCAAGTTTTAGTAAATACATCTGTAATGGAAGAACCTGAGCCCAAAATAGTTTCAATAGAGCTTGGCTCAATAGTTGAAAGTATGCCAGTTGGCTACGACCAAGCCAAAATTACAAAAGTTTTTACAACTTCTTCTAGCTCTCCTGTTCTTAATGACGCTAAGGATATAACTTCAAAGTTGAATGTTGTAGTTAGAGCTGGCTCTGCAGAAATGGACTTTCGTGTTGATGAAGGTGCGCCTATTGTCGAAAGTGTCGAGTTTGATAGCGAGAGAGGTACAGAAAATAAAGAGTTATATATTGAGATTGATAAGCTAAAACAAAACACACTTGTGGTTAATTTAATTGTAGAAAATCCTCGCAGTAAAGATAATTTCCCCCAAAAAGTAAATTTAAAATTTTCAGAACCAAAACTACCTGAAACAAAATTATTAGTAAATTTCTCTGATCAGTCTGAGGCTAAGTTTTTTAATGCTGAGCAACTAAACGATCTTATTCATGCTGCTGTGATTAGTAAAACAGGTGAAAGTAAAGGCAATCCAAGCTTAGACTCAAATAGTAAAATACAGATCTTTCGGCCCAAATTTGAGGAAGAAATAATTAGTCGGCAGTCGCTAAATTTTGTGAGTGCTACTGAATTAAATGAAAGTTTTTCTGACAAGCTTATAATAAAACTAAACTCAGTTATTTCAGGTGAGTTTGAAAACAAGCAAATGCTAAACAGTTTGCGCGACACAATTAGTAAACATGAGGCAATAAGCAAGCTAGACCAAACGTTACACAATACAAAATTGGACTTTGCAAATACTTTCAAGCGTTCAGTCAAAAATCGGCTTATGGTATCTACAGCAGATGTTGTCGCATATCGCGATGCAATTAATCCAAAGGAAAAGCAAACGTTTGATTTTCAATGGCTTAGTTCAATGGAAAATAAAGGGATTACTCTTGAAAAGAGCATGACGAATGTACAGCAGAGTTTTCGTGAGTTTTCGTCGAGATCGGAAGGCCTTGAAGCAAAGTCATCTTCGAGTAATTTTCTTGAGCCTACCAGATTACAAGCTGTAAATAACCCGACAGATGGTCAAACCACAAAAAATATACAGAATTTTGGTGTAAATTCGGCGCTGAATACTCTTAATCTGTACGACGCTCAGTTCTCATCTCGTTTAGGCATGTTACTTGCTGACCAAATTGCTAAAGGATCGGAAAACTTTGAACTTCACCTTGAGCCAGAAAGTTTTGGCAAAGTGCGTGTGAATGTTTCATTGGAGAGTTCCAATGTAGAGGTTAAAATGGTTGCAGAAAATCCTGCAGCTGTAATGGTATTAAAAGGTAGCGAAATTATTTTGCAAAATATTGCTGAGCAGAATGGCTTAAAACTTTCAGATTACTCTGTAGATATGCAGAATAATCAGAATGGGGATAACGCCAATAGAAAAGATGGATCTAGTAAAAATCGAGATAATGGCACCGAAGTTGTAAAAGAAACCGATGAAGAAAATAATTACCCAAGTTCGGAAAATGAATATAAATTGAACCTACTCGCATAGGAAAAAATATGGCTGAAGAAGAAGCAAAGAAGAAAATAAATTTTAAGAAAATAGCCCTTTTTGGTCTGGGACCAATCGTCCTAATAGGTATTGGTCTCGGCGTAGGAGCATTTTTGTTCATGCCCACACAAACTCCCGTTGAGCAGGTTGAAGAGCTTATAGAGAAAAAATTGCAGCAAGCTGGACAATTACCTAGTGCGGAAGGCGAAGAAGAGGCAGCTGCTGAACCAGAGAAAGTCTATAAAGATACTCCCTCAACGGATACTTTTGTCACGAGCTATTACACATTTCCAGATAACTTCACTACCAACTTAAAAGGCTCTAAAGCTTTTTTACAAGTAAGTGTTGGTGTTTCAACGCAATATGATGAGACAGTAATTGAGAATGTTGAGATGCACCAGCTTGCGCTGCGATCTGAAGTACTTGGAGTTGTCAGTGAATTTACTGTAGAAGAAGTTGAAGGTAAAATGGGTCGTGATGATTTGGCAGACGGCATAAAAAATGCTATTAATTTACGTCTTGAGGAACTTGAAGGTTTTGGTGGCGTAGAAGGCGTATATTTCACAGCTTTTGTACTTCAATAAATGAGTTAAGCGAATGGTAGGCTCAAGAAAATTATCTAATGACGAAGTCGAAGCTCTCTTAAGTGGGTTGGATGAGGAGTCGACAGAAGAGTCGACGCAGCAGTTTGACCCAACCGAAGTTCGAGAATTTAAGTTCGGGACTGAGGATCTGTCTCTTCTAGGTGATTACTATGCCTTGCGAATGATTAACGAAAAAATGTGTAGATTTACCAGATCTGTTTTTCTACCGATGCTTCGCATTATGCCAAGGATATCTTCTTTTCCGCCTGAGGTTAAATCGTTCGACGAGTACGTTGAAAGTTGTGATAATTTCGTCAGTGTTACCAATAGTCGTATTGAAGAGCTGAGGGGCAATGCGCTCTTAGTAATAGAGGCTCCATTCGTCTCTCACTTAACTAATTCGTATTATGGTGGCTCTAAGGTTCAGTCTCTATTCTCGCAGTCTGGCGAATTTACGGCAACGGAACAGCGGATAATCGAAATAATTACAGAAGGAATGAACGCGTCGATGGAGGCGGCCTGGAAAGATATGCTCCAAACAAAATTTGAGGTTCAATCACGAGAAGAGAACATTCAATTTGTTTCCTTCGTTGATGGTGCTGACACCGTTATTGTTTGTGCTTTTATGGTTCAAATGCCAAATCATGATCCTGTGAGCTTTGATGTCGTTTACCCGTTGCAAACGTTAAAGCCGATTTCCTCACAATTGCGCTCAAGAGTTCAGAATGAATTCGCGCAGGATGATAGATCTTGGAAGGAAAAATTACAAAATGCAATATTATCAATCCCACTGACCCTTACAGCAGAGATTGGAAATCCAAAAACATCGATTGGCACATTGATGAAGTCGTCAACGGGGGATACGTTTGCAATGGCTACTCCGGAACATGTTTTGGTTAAAGTCGCTGGGGAACGAGTATTTTTTGCGGATATCGGTAAGGTTGGTCCGAATGCTGCAATATCAATGAAAAAGAGAATAATGAAGAATGGGGAAAGAGATGGCTGAAGAAGATCAAGTGGAAGCAAAATCCGAGGGCATTGAGAACCTTAAGGTTTTAGAAAACATAGATGTAGAGTTAACAGTAGAAGTTGGTCGGACAGAAATAACAATTCGTGATTTGCTGCGCCTTAATGAGGGTTCTGTAGTGGAACTAGAACGGTTAGCAGGCGATCCTTTAGATATACTAATTAATAACACGAAAATAGCCAAAGGCGAAGTAGTTATGATTGGTGAACGATTTGGAGTACGTTTCGGTGAAATAGTTGATCCAGAAAAGCGTATGGAAAGTATATAACTCCTTATAAGAGTGTCATATTATTGAATGGCTTCTTTTATAAATATAAACCGTTGATTTTACTAAATAAAATATAATTGGTATGTCCGTTGCAGACCCTTAACTAGTTAGGGGTAATTTATGACTTACGAAAAGGTTGCAATGGTAATTATATTCTTGGGAGTGCTACTCGCTGCCCAAATATATCTTTACACTCGTTCTAGGTCTAACCCTAAAATGCAAGCTTCTATTAAGGGTTTGAAAGTCGTATCTAGATTAAATTTGTCAAAAAATTCCCAACTAAACATTGTAAATGCAGGCGATGAATCTTTTTTGATCGTTTGCTCAAAAAATTCACAAGCAGCGATTGTTCCCCTAAATTCTCAAAAAATTGCTAATAACCTGGAAAGGTATAGTGATGAAATGGAATAATTATTTACAGGGCACTTGCCTTGGACTACTTACTCTTATTTTTTCTTCAAATATAGCGTATGCGCAGGATTTAAGTGCGCTTGGGTTACCTGCTCTAACGGCTGCAACCGGAGTAAATGGTGAGACTACATACTCACTGTCTTTGCAAATATTGCTTTTGATGACGGCTTTGACAGTTTTACCTTCTTTGGTTCTTGGTATGACCGCTTTTACTAGGATTATTATCGTTTTGTCTATTTTAAGGCAAGCGCTTGGTACACAACAAACGCCACCGAACCAGGTTCTAATTGCTATAGCGTTATTTCTGAGCTTTTACATTATGAGCCCAATTTTCGAGGTTTTATATATAGAAACTTTAAATCCTTATATGGATGGAAAGTTATCTACTGAACTAGCAATGAGCCAGGGATTGTCAGTTCTCAAGGAGTTTATGGTTTCTAATACAAGAGTAGATACATTAAATATGTTTTCGGATCTGTCTAATGTAGGTCCATTCGAAGATAAACAGTCGGTTCCTATTTCAATAGTGTTACCTGCTTTCATAACATCGGAGTTGAAAACGGCCTTTGAGATAGGGTTTTTAATTTTCTTACCGTTCCTCGTTATCGACATGGTCATTGCTTCAATTTTAATGTCTCTCGGTATGATGATGCTGTCGCCAATGTTAATTTCACTCCCCTTCAAATTACTACTCTTTGTTTTGGTTGATGGCTGGTCGATGACCGTGGGTTCATTGTCAGCAACTTTTTTGGTGGAGTGAACTAGATGGCCTATGATCAAAATGTACAATATTTAAGTCTTGCGTTTTGGCAGATTATAATGACTGCAGGTCCAATCTTGGCGATTGCGCTTGGTGTTGGTCTTTTCATTGGTCTAATTCAAGCTGCCACCTCAATTCAAGAAATGACTTTGACTTTCGTACCGAAATTATTTGTTGTGCTGGGAGCGATGGCATTATTTTCTAGTTATACTCTTTCCACTATGACTGATTATTTCATGTTTATCTTTGAAGAGATAGCATTGAAAGGAATTTAAATTGGAGCAAGTTGGAACCTATGCGGGTATCGGTTTGCAAAGTCTCCCGACCTATCTCTTACTTTTACTTCTTTCAACCTTAAGAGTGGGATCCTTTCTATTGTCTTCTCCGTTTTTTGGCTCGCGTATGGTTCCATTACCTGTCAGAATTGTTTTTTCTTTTGGTATAGGCTTATGGGTTTTGAACAATATAAAACTTCCATCATTAGGAATATTAGTCAGTGCGGATTTGCTTCCAATAATCTTGCAGGAGGTCCTGATTGGGGTAACATGTGGAATGATACTGTCGATCTGCTTTGGTTCAGTTATCTTGGCTGGAGAAAAGATTGCCGCAACGTCAGGCTTAGCTTTCGCATCTCAGGTTGATCCTTCTAGTGGTGCACAGTCCCCAGTAATTAGCCAGATTTTTCAATTGTTCTTGTTGGTGCTTTTCTTTTCATTAAATGGTCACTTGATTATTTTTGAACTAATTTTTCAAAGTTATGAGAGTTTTCCAATTGGAGGTATGGTTAGTTACAAAAACATGATTGAAAATGCACTATTGTCCACCGATTTTCTGTTTCGAACCGCCGTAATGATTGTTCTACCAATTGTAAGTATTCTGTTCTTTATGAATGTTGGTATCGGCTTCATCACGAAATCGGCGCCCCAGTTGAATCTTTTCTCCTTTGGCTTTCCGATGACAATTTTAGGCACATTCTTTGCGTTATATTTTTCAGTTGATGCGCTGCAATTCGTGTTTGGCGAATTAATTGATGAAGCCATCGGCATTATAAAACTGGTTTTAGGGGATTTGAGTGATGGCTGAGAATGACCAAACCCAAGAGAAAACCCAAGAGCCCACTCAAAGGCGGCTTGAAAAAGCCAGAGAGGATGGTGACATTTTATCATCCAAAGAAATGTTTGTGTTCGCTTCAAGCGCCGTTGGATTGCTTGTAATTGCTGTTTTGGGTTTCTTTGCAAGTAATTTGCTTAATGCATGGTCGACCTTATTTTTGTTTTCGCATCCCGAAGAGCTCCTTCAAGCAAAACTCGCTAGCTCATGGCAAGGCTTTCGTTTAATATTTATTGGTGCTGCATTATTTGGTATCCCATGCTTTGTAGGAATTATCCTGATGCAAACAATTGTCGGAAGTGGTCTGAGTATTAGCTCTAAGGCCCTTGGATTTAAGTGGAATAAGCTAGATCCGATAAAGGGCTTAGGAAGAATTTTTTCCGTAAAAGGATTGGTTGAGTTAGTTAAGTCAATTGCTAAGGTAGGTTTTTTAACAGGGTTAGTTTTAGGCTTTCTCTGGTTTTCTTTGCCAAACTTAATTTATCTAAGTGCTGGAATACTGAGCCAAAGTTTAGAAATACTTTATCGATCACTCTTAACGTTCATATTTATTATAGTATTGGTGCTATTTGGCATCGGGGTGGGCGACTATTTGTGGAGTAGGCATACTTGGTTGGAGAAGTTACGAATGTCTCGGCAAGACTTAAAAGAAGAATCAAAAGAAAGTGAGGGTTCTCCCGAAGTAAAAGCGCGAATGCGAAGATTGCAGATGGAAGCAAGTCAACGAGCGGCTGAGCAAGCTCAGGCAATCAATGAGGTAAAAGATGCCAGTGTTGTCATTACAAACCCAACTCATTTTGCGGTTGCAATTAAATACGAGCCAAATGAAAATGATGTTCCAATAATTATAGCTATGGGAAAAGACGCGATGGCATTTAGGGTTATTGAACAGGCAGAATTAAATTCAATTTCAGTTGTAAGATCCCCTTTGTTAGCGCGTGCGTTATTTTATACTGGTGGTATCGGAAATGCTATTTCGGAACAGCTATACTCCGCTGTAGCCTCTATTTTAGCGTACGTTTATCAACTAGAGCGTGGAGTAAACCCAGCCTTACAGGAACCTGAGATCCCATCTGATTTCATGTTTGACGAGTTCGGAAAGCCGATAAAGGAGTGAAAATTGAAACGCCGTAAATCATCGATTGGTCAATTAATTTCCACTTTGGTATTTTTAGTTATGTCTCTGTGGCTAGCAAGTTCAGCAATGACTTTCTATTTTGAGGGACAAATTATTAAAGCAATATTGGTTTGTATTGGAAGCATCTCAGCATTTCTGGCAACATTCCGATTTCAAATTCAAAAGTTTGTGAATAGCCGAAAGAATGTTAAATGACCATAAGTTGTGCTAAGTGTACCTTTTACTTTGTGACCCACGATCCTGCACGACCCTGGGGTTGTAAAAAGTTTGGTTTTAAGTCCCATCTATTGCCAAACTATCAGGTCAAAAGCGCAACTGGCATGGAATGTGCTTACTATACATCGAGAAAAGTCAAAAAAACATATCGAGAGAAGTTAAAAAATGGCAACCCGCTCAGCTGATAAAGATTTAGAAAATGGTATCCAAGTCGCTTTAGATGCCGCTGACACAGCTTCTGGTGTTACAGAAGAGTTCAATAATGTTCGCGAGCAATTTGAAGTTGTAAACATACAAGCAAAGAGAATTTATCAGTCAGTACTGATAATTTTTGTAAGTGCTATAGTCGCATCGATTATATCGATTGGTGCAGGACTTTTGATGTATTACAAGGCTTTAGGGACATTGCGAACAAATTCAAATATGGCCATAGAGTCTCTTGCTATTTTTACTGAAAATGTGAGTACCTTAGATAAATCGGTAAAGACTGTGGAAACCAACACAGCAAATCAAGAAATAATAAAAAATTCGTTGGGGGACATTCGATCTGCTGCCGAAAAAGCTTCTAAGGACTTAGCTGCAGCAGAAAAAAAATACAACCAAGCTATAAAGTTAAGTGTTCAGGATACAGAACGAGTTATAAAAGAGTTTGCTGAGACCACACTTGTAGATTTGAAAAGCCAATCTGATTTGACGCAGGTGGAACTATCTAAACAAATTCAAGGCATACAAAAGTTTTTTGCATCTGATCCATCAGAAGAGGATGGGGAAGATGATACAGGTGATAATATAGTTACTTATAAGCAGTTTTTGGTCTTGGAGAATAAGGTCGATCAGCTTATTGTTTTGCAAAAAGAACTTGCTGCTAATATGATGGAAATGAATAGAGTTAAACAAGTAGCTGCTCAACGCAAAAAGGCCGCACCGAAAGTTGTGAAAAAACCACCAGTCAATCCATTGAAATTCCCATGAGTGAAGAAAATTTATTCGAAATAGACCCTGTGGATCAAGAGGCATCTGTAGCTGACGGCATGGCAGGGGAGACTGAGATTGTAGATTTTGATCAAAATGGACTTCTTTTAAAAATTGCGACAGATGGAATTGCTATTCAGGACTATGTAAAACGTTTAAAAGAGAGTGATATCCTGGTTGCTGTTGACGGAGAGCTTTATTTAGACGGTACCGCAAAGCTAAACGATAAATTCATGATGGAAGCCGGTGACGAGGCTAAATGGCTACTTACTTTTTGGCGCGATGGACAATTATTTGATATTTTATTAAAAGCACCAATTC
>ERZ802822.168-NODE-168-length-49800-cov-10.547533_pt1 | contig 49800 bp, 44 predicted proteins | sample MGYA00345649_ERZ802822 | MGnify/ENA primary metagenome ERZ802822 (study PRJEB30503, sample SAMEA104212359) | marine metagenome | biome: Westerlies Biome; feature: [SRF] surface water layer (ENVO:00010504) within the epipelagic zone...; material: water...
CAAAAGAACTGTCACCTGCGATAATTTTATTATTTTCAATTAGTGTTATATTTGTAACTCCACCAATATTTATAAATATGGAATTATCTGTATTAAGCTTATTAGCAATTATTTGATGATATATAGGAATTATAGGAGCGCCATTACCTCCATTAAGAATATCATTCTTTCTAAAATTACAGATGATAGGAGCATGACTGTTATACTCTAATTTTTTATCATATAGCTGTATTGAGATTTTTATTGAGGGATCGTGAAAAATTGTTTGTCCATGAATGCCAATAACATCAATTTCAATGTTATTTAAAGATATAAAATTGTTAATTGCCGTTTGGTATTCTTTGTTTAATAATTTAAATACATCTAAATCAGCCAAGAAATTACATTTTATAATTTTAAGAAGTTCTTTTTTCAATTGAGGGGAATAAGATGTGAAATTATTTGAAATTTCTGTTACTTCTGAAATGCCGTCTGATTTAATGAGACTACAATCTATGCCGTCTAGAGAAGTTCCTGTCATGCAACCTAGTGCAATATATTCCATTTTATATCTATAAATTTATGCTAATTATAATACATGGTTGATTATATACAGTTATTTAAAGATAGACATCTTTTCAATCAATGCACTAATGAGAGCGATCTTAATAACCTTCTCAATAAGAAAAAGATAGTATTTTACATTGGTTTTGACGCTACTGCAGATGCACTTCATGCAGGTAGCCTCGTTCAATTAAGAGCTATCAAAACTTTAGTTAAACATGGTCATAAAGCGATAGTTTTACTTGGAGGAGGTACAACAAAAATTGGTGATCCTTCAGGTAAAGACACCTCTAGAAAAATTCTAACTTATAAAGAAATACAAACTAACATTGATAATTTTAAAAAAATATTTGAACACTATTTTAGAGATTATAAAAAAAATATAACTTTTATAAATAATGATGAATGGCTAAGTCAGCTTAATTATATTGAACTATTAAGGGATTTAGGAAGCTTTGTATCAATTAATCGAATGCTAACTTTTGAAAGTGTAAAAGAAAGACTTAAGAGGGAGCAATCTTTATCGTTTTTAGAATTTAATTATATGATTTTACAAAGTTACGATTTTCTTCATTTAAATAAAAAATATGAATGTGATTTACAAATTGGAGGTTCAGATCAATGGGGCAATATAGTCCTAGGAATGGAAATCATTTCAAAAATTAATAAAAAAAATGCTTTTGGATTAACTACTCCGCTTTTGACAACATCTTCTGGGAAAAAAATGGGTAAAACTGAACAAGGAGCCGTATGGATCGATCAAAATAAATTTAGCTCATATGATTTTTATCAATACTGGAGAAATGTTGATGATAATGATGTAGAAAAACTTCTTTTAATATTTAGCGATTTAGACAAAGAGGAAATTAAAAAAATAGTATTAGAAGATATAAATAAAGCAAAAAAAAATTTAGCATATCTAGTAACTACAGACTGTCATTCTGAGGAGTCTGCTAAACAAGCAGAAGAAAAAGCAATTTCTATCTTTGAGAAAAATATGTCTGACAATATAGATGAAATTGATTTTGATATAAAAAGCCAAATTAAAATTTTTGAAGCTATTACCTCCAAAAATTTAGTTTCTTCAAAATCAGAAGCTAAAAGATTAATTGAAGGTGGTGGTATTAAGTTAGGAGACGATCAAATTAAAGATATTAATCACACTATAACTCAAAAAGATAATGGTAAAATTTTAAAAATTGGAAAGAAAAAGTTATTTAAATTAAAATTTAATTAGATAATAAATTGCTTATTTGACTATTTACTAAATCTAAGTCTTCCTTACATTTTCCTGCTCCCGCATAATGTCCATAATTTGATGGGATAATTTCTACCCTACCTTTTTTTAAATATTTTGCCTCTTCAAGGTTTTCTTCAGGAGGAAAATATAAGTCATTACTACCAGGCATTAAAACAACATTAGCTTCTATAGATGATAAAGCTTCTTCTAAGTTTCCTTTAAATGTATCATTGTTACTTATATCGTGATGCTGCCATGTTCTAATCATAGAAAGTAGATCGTTTGCATCCCTTTTATAGTAAATAGTTCTCCAAAGTTTATCTAGAACCTCCTGAGGTGTTTTATAACCATCTTTTATATATAGTTTCTCCCTAAACCAATTTTGACCTAAAGCCCAGCCAGCCCAAGCCATAGCCATTGTTGTCTTTCCCGCATTTGGCTGTTCTTCATAGTTTCCGTTATTCCAATTAAGATCTGAAGTTAATGCAGCATACATTCCTTCCAAAAATACATGTGTGTGACCACTGGTTTGTGCGTGTGCACACATTGCTACAATATTTTCAACCATTTTGGGATATTGGGCAGCCCACTGATAAGCTTGTTGACCCCCCATGGACCAACCCACTATTAATTTTATTTTTTCTATATGAAAGACTTCTTTTAATAATTGATATTGAGCAGAAACATTATCTTGAATAGTAATTAATGGGAAATTAGGTCCATTTAAAGGTGATGGACTATTACTTGGAGAGGTTGAGACTCCATTACTAAACATATTTGGAATTATAATAAAATAATTATCAGGATTTATTTGTTGATCTTTACCAATAAGATATTCTTGTTCAAGATGAGTTCCTGCATATCTTGTTGGATATAAGACTACATTAGATTTATTATCATTAAGATTACCAAAAGCTAAATAACTTAAATTTAAATCAACTACTTTTTGGGATTTTAGTTTAAAGTTATCAAGCTTAAATGACTTTAATTCTTTTTTATTTATCAATTAAAATAACTTTAGGTACTCTTTGATTTCCCAATCAGTTGTAGTTGTATGGTATCTTCTCCATTCATCATACTTGTAACCAATAAAGTTTTTTAACATAGACTCAGAAAAGACCTCTTTAGTCAAAGGATCCTCTTTAAATGCATCTATAGCTTCTAATAAGTTTCTTGGAAGAGTCTTAATATTTTTTCCCTCTTCTTCAGAAATATCATAAAGGCTCTTATTCGTTGCTTTAGGTGGTTCCATTTTCTGAGTAATCCCTTTGGTAGCAGCTGCTGACAGTAATGAAAAAGTTAAGTAAGGATTCTGAGTTAAATCTGAAGCCCTATCTTCAATGCAATATCTATTTTGAGGAAGTCTTATCATAGAGGATCTATTATTGTTACCATAAGTCATATGTGTAGGAGCCCAAGTATGCATACCACCATCAAGACCCTCGACAGAAGGAACAAAACCATTGTATGAATTAACTGTTGGGCAAGCGAGAGCGGTTATTGCAGCCCCATGGTCTAATATACCAGCAACAGCATTATAAGCTCTGGGTGAAAAATTATCTCCATCTTTATAAATATTTTTATTACCCTCACTGATACACTCAACACTATGGTTAATATGAGCTCCTGATCTCCAGTCACTTATCTGTGTTTTAGGCATAAAAGATACGAAATATCCATGTTTTTTTGCTATTTCTTTTAATAAGACCCTTAAAAAAACAAATCTATCAGCCATACCAATCATATCAGTATAACCAAAATCTAATTCGTATTGACCATATGCACCTTCAGCTACAACATCATGAAGATCCCAATGCAAATCATTATTTAAAATATCAATCACTTCTTTTAAAAAATTCATACCATCAATTGAATATTCAGCATCATAACCAAATGCCTGTCTTCTCAAGGGTATAGGATCGTTGTCTATTGCCTTAACTGGTTTTCCATCTTCCCATTTCATCAGAAAAAATTCAGGCTCAATACCAACATAGAATTTTAAATCGGCCTTAGCATTCTTGTGAATTTGTTTTTTTAAAGTTTGTCTTGGACAAACATCATAAGGTTTATCATTCCACCATAAATCTGCAAATACCCATGCACATGTTTTATCCCATGGGCATATAACTAAACTGTCTAAATCAGGAACAGGAATTTGATCATTATCAGCCGGTGTTAATTCAGGTACAAAAGACACTGAATGGACAGCAAACTGAGGGCCTTTGCCAGAGCATAAATCTTCAAAGTCGCTTATTGGCATTGGTTTAGTTTTTGGACTTCCTAAAAAATCTATCCAGTTTGAGTAAATATACTTAACTCCTTTAGATACTAAATCTTTTTTGATTTCTTGAACCTTCTTAGGATCAGGTAAGCAGTCTTTAAAATTTTCTATATATTCGCCCATAGAAATCTCCTCTTTAAATATAAAAAGTATTATATGATGTTAAAAATATTTTTCATTAAGAATAATTATTTAATTATGGTAAGTTTTTTTTAATGAACATAAGTTACTTTAAGAGATCTTGGATCCGATATTACAAGAGAGGTTTTTTTACAGGATTACTAATAATGAGTTTTATTTTAGTGATAGATCAATTCCTTTCTAATCCTTTGTTCTTTAATAAGATAACAAGTCTAGATGTTTTTTTATTTATTTTATCTACAATTTTTTTTGGATCAGTTTTTTGTGGAATCCTCTCATTATTCTTCTTAATGGTAGTTGTGTTAGTAACTAAAGAGAATAATTAGATAAGAATTTTTAACCAATTTTCTATTTCTAACTTTCTGTTGTATTTATCTTCTATTTCTAAAGACTCTAATTTACTTAATAATAAGCTAAATTCTTCTTCGGTCATTAATTGAAGATAGTTCTTTTTCCAATATTTCATTAAATTGCCTATAAAATTATAAGGCAATTCTGGATGATACTGAGTGCAGAAAATATTTTTATCTTTATGTGCTATTGATTGAATAGATAAATTATTTTGAGAAATGACTTCAAATTCAGAGCATAGACTTTCTAAACAATCGTAGTGATGACCTGGAGCCGAAAAGGTATCTTGTTTGTTTTCATAAACATTATGATTTTTAATTATTTTAATATTATCAGAGCAGCCAAATTCTGGCCTTTTGCTTTTTTTTATAGTGTCCCCAAAACAAGTTGCTACAACTTGAAGGCCCCAACAACTTCCCCATAAAGGTTTTTCTAATTTCAAAATTTTTTCACAAATTATTAATTGGTCTTTGTTATGTTGATTGGATGTATAAATATTTCCCAAACCTCCTGTCCAAAGAAATGCATCATAGGAGCTAAATTCAAAACTATTAATGTCTTCTTCATATGAGTTAAAGACTGAAATTTGGGAATTATTTATATTAGATGATATTATGTTATTAAAAAAATGATGTTGATATTCACAATTAGCTTTATCATGCTCTTGGTCATGGACTTTTTCCATGCCGCTAATAATTAAAAATTTCAAAATTACTTATTAGATCTTGTAAACTTCTTTAGAATATAATCATTATCTTTTTTAGCTATTTTTCTTAAGATAAAGAACATAAATATTATCCATAGAACGGCTGCTATGATCCTATTTTCTAGAACTAAACTGACAATATTTTGAAAAAAATAGTTTGATGTATTGTAATCCATATAAAATTAATAGGCGGGGATAATCCCCGCCTTAATTATAAAGTAATTATTTAGTTTTGTTAGCAGTATCTGACTCGTGTCTTGCTGCAAGCATTGTAACAAGTATTAGCAAGGCTATAACAAGAAGAGTCCAGAATATTAACGTACCTTCACTATTGGCAGAGGTAAAATAAGCATCTACTCCCTCCCAACTATTTTCAGGTCCTGGCCATGAATTCATAATTTATCCTTTCCTTATACTTTATGCTGACGTATGTGCTCTTAGACCTAGTTCAGCCTGATCGATACCTGCTATTTGAACAGCATCTGGAACTCTTAACCATCCCATCATTTTCATGACAAATGATACTCCATATCCAGGAACAAAACCTACTAAGAACATTACTATACATCCAACTAATTGACCGCCAAAGCTTGTTGGTGGAATATCACCTGCTGCTGGATAACCAGAAGCAAATAATCCCATCGCAACTACACCCCAGATTCCGGCTACACCGTGAACTGAAACAGCTCCAACTGGATCATCGATTTTGAAGACACTATGCAACCAATTATTCGCAGGAATAATTATTACACCTCCAACAAAACCAAGAACAAAGGCTAAACCAGGATACCAAACGTCTAGTCCTGAAGCGCAGGAGAATATACCTGCAAGACCACCTGACATCATCCAAAAAGGATTACCTTTACTCATCCAGAAAGCACCAATCATACCTCCGGCTAGACCCATTAAAGTGTTGAATGCAAATGAAGATAGAGTTGCTGGAGCACCATAAATGTTAATCCAACCACCTAAATCAGCACCAGCCCAAATTAAACAACCACCTAAGAATCCGAAGAAACCAACGATGATCATCAACAGACCAACAAAAGAAAATCTTAAATCATGACCTTCAATTTCATTAGCTGAGCCATCAGCATTATACTTACCCACTCTTGGGCCAAGATTCAGAATAACACCAAATGCAAACCAACCAGCAATCATGTGTACAACACCTGCTGCACCAACATCATGATAGCCAAATTGTGTTACTAACCAGCCATCTGGATGCCATCCCCATGCAGCGCCTAAGATCCAACAAACTGAACCTAAAAGTACTGCTAGGAAAACAAATGCACTTATTCTAATTCTTTCAAGCACTGCACCTGAGAAAACAGATGCTGTAGTACATGCAAATAGAGTAAATGCTGCCCAGAATACACCAGTAGCTTGGTCACTTAGCATTGGGCCCATGGAGACATTCCATGGAGTTCCGTAACCTTCTAAGTCAATAGGAGTGAAACCTCCTGGGAACGCTAAATAGATATACCAACCAAATAACCAAAACGTCGGAATCATAAAAGCGAACGCTAATAAGTTTTTTACAGCCGAAGAAACAGCATTTTTAAATCGGGATGCTCCCACTTCGTACATTAAAAAACCAACGTGAATTGTGATCATTAACGCAGTACACCACCAATAGTATGCTTCCATACTAACGTTGGCTTGCGTCGTCACAAACACTTCTAGTTCTTCAAGTGTCATATTAATGACCTCCTTATTTATTTTTATAAAAATAATAAAGGAAAGTGAAACTCATCTCCCATAAAACACATGAGAATCGATATCCCTATCCTTTATGGTATTTTACTTTTTAATTGCCTAATTATAAGGTTAATTAAATTTTATTTTGATAGAAAAGCATTGATTTATATAGGTTTTTTTTTATTATATGGCTCTAAATCATAAGCATGTACTACATCGAGGGGTAAAATATAATGACAATTAATCTTCATCAGTTTGCAAAAAAAAATGGTGTTAAATATTTCTTTGTTAGTTTTGTAGACTTATTTGGAGTTCTAAGATCTAAATTAGTTCCAGCAACTGCAATAGATGAAATTCAATCAGAGGGGGCAGGCTTTGCTGGTTTTGCCACTTGGCTAGATATGTCGCCCGCAGACTCTGATATGTTTGGAATGCCGGATGGTGATAGTGTTATTCAACTACCTTGGAATAAAGAGATTGCATGGGTTGCCTCAGATCTGTATATGGATGGGAAACCTGTAGAGGCCTCACCTAGAATTGCTTTAAAGAGGCAAATTGAAAAAGCATCTAAAAAAAATCTCTTTATGAAATCAGGAGTTGAGTGTGAATTTTTTTTAGTGAATGAAGACGGTACGGCTCTATCTGATGACAGAGACACACAATCTAAACCTTGTTATGACTCCTCTGCTCTTATGAGAAGATATGATGTAATTACAGAAATATGTGACTCTATGATTTCTCTAGGCTGGTCTCCTTATCAAAATGATCATGAAGATGCAAATGGTCAGTTTGAAATGAATTGGGATTTTTCTGATTGTTTAATTACAGCTGACAGACATGCGTTCTTTAAATTCATGGTGAAATCTATTGCAGAGAAACATTCATTAAGAGCTACATTTATGCCCAAACCTTTCACTAATCTAACAGGTAATGGATGTCATTGTCATGTTTCTGTGTGGGATAAAACCGGGAAGAAGAATATGTTTTTAGATAAAAAAGACGAACTTGGACTTTCAAAGACAGGTTATAATTTCTTAGGCGGTATAATGGAAAGTGCAGATAAAATGGCAGCAATCTTTAATCCTACTATCAATTCTTATAAAAGGATTAATGGAAGTGTAACTACATCAGGCGCTACTTGGGCACCAAGTTCTATTACCTGGGCAGGAAATAACAGAACTCACATGGTGAGAGTTCCAGGTGCTGGTAGATTTGAATTAAGATTAATGGATGGTGCTACTAATCCCTACTTATTACAAGCAGCCATTATGTTACTAGGTCTGGATGGTTTGGATAATAAAAGAGATCCTGGGAAGAGGTTAGATATCAACATGTATACAGAAGGGCATAAAGCTGGAAAGGTCAAAAAACTGCCCTTAAATTTATTAGATGCTATTCGTGACTTCGATAAATCTAAGATAATCAGGGAAGGCTTTGGTGACAATTTAGTAAATAGTTATGTTAAATTGAAAAATCAAGACTGGGCAACATTTAATAAGCATTTATCCTCATGGGAAAGAGAAACAACTCTTGATTGTTAAGTAGAATGTCTCCAGAAGTACTCCAAGAAAAATTCCTCGATTGGCAATGTCAGTCTAGAATTCAAGCTTTTAGAACTCAAAATGGTAGACCTAATTCTTCCATGAGTCCTATATTAATAGATAAAAAAGGGAATGAACTATCTAGAATTATAGTTGTAATTGCTGAAAACGATCCTGTGGATACTACTAAATTATTTGAGCACACATTTAAAAGAACTTACGATCCTGCTGATAGATTTGATAAAATAAATAAATTTTTGTCTTCAGAATACTTTATGAATAAAGATAGATTTTCTGACTCCTTATTTGCTACATTTCCAAAAAAATCCACACTAGCAAAAAAAATCATCAAGGACGGTTCATGTATTTTGGATTTCATACATCTCTCAACTAATTATAGATTAGTTTGTTCACCCTTTATTCTTGATAGAAAAGAAGATCACTGGGAAAATATCTTTTGGCATAATAAAAATTTTAATCCAGGTCTTGGTAATGAAATAGATGTGTTGAAGTTTATTCCTAATTGGAAAAAATCAAAGCTAATTAGAATTAAAGATTAATTTAAAAAATTACTAAGGGGAATTTAATATCCCCTTAGCTTAGAAAAATTTTATTCTACTAATTGGAAATTTTCACCTTTAGCGTAGGTTCTTTTTAGTTGAACCAATGGATGATTAGGTGACATTTGAAATTTAATTAAAAGTTCTCTTGCTAACATATCTCTGTCTTGCTGACTTTTTGGCAATTTGATTTTTTTAGGAAGAGTTATCCATGCATTTGCGTTTCTATCAAAAACAGCAGGTGTATCTCCCTCAAAGCCCATATGTATGTCTTCTAGCCAGTTCAAATCATCCCATCCCATAATTTCAATATATTTTTTTAAAAATGGTGTGAGGTGTTTATAATCAGGAATTAGATTCACATCATAACGATAGCCAATGTGCTGACCAATCATTTTCTCTCTAGATGTTTTGATTTCTTTATCTTTTAACTTTGCACCACCAACAACTTGATATGCCTTAGAACCAGCAGTTTTTTTTGCTGATTTTTTTGGCTTGCTACTGGAAGCTTTCTTTTTTGATATTTTCTTTTTTACCATTATTGACCTCCTAGATTGAGTGGTAGTTATCTACACCTACTGTTAAATCTGTTCCAGCTAGTGGTACTTTTGCCATAGCTGATGATTCCATTGTTAAAGCAGCTAAATCCTCTGGCTCTAATGAGTGAATATTAGTCTTACCACAAGCTCTTGCTAACATTTGACATTCTAGAGTCATTGTACTCAATAAGTTATATACTCTCTCTGCAGCTTCTGTTGGATCTAATCTACTTCTAAGAACTGGGTCTTGAGTTGCTACACCAACTGGACATCTTCCAGTATGACAGTGATAGCAGTATCCCGCCTCCACTCCCATTTCTTTTTCATAATCCGCTTCAGGAATATCTTTATTGCAGTTTAGAGCTACCAACCCGGCTGTACCAATCGCAATAGCATCTGCTCCTAGAGCTAAAGCTTTAGCCATATCAGCACCATCTCTAATACCTCCAGCAAATACTAAAGATATCTCTCCAGTTTTACCAACATCATCCAAGGCTCTTCTAGCCTCTCTTATTGCTCCAATACCAGGAATACCTGTGTTAGCGGCAGCGATGTGTGGTCCTGCAGCTGTTGATCCTTCCATAGAGTCTAAAAATATAGAGTCAGGATCACATTTTGCAGCCATTCTTACATCGTCATACACTCTTGATGCTCCAAGCTTAAGTTGAATTGGAACCTGATTATCTGTAAGTTCTCTCAACTCTTGTACTTTCAGTGCTAAGTCATCTGGTCCCATCCAATCTGGATGTCTTGCTGGTGATCTTTGATCGATACCAGCGGGTAAAGATCTCATCTCTGCAACTTGATCGGTAACTTTCTGGCCCATTAAGTGACCACCCATACCAACTTTCTGACCCTGTCCAATGAATACTTCAATGGCATCTGCTAACTGGGCATGATGGGGGTTAAAACCATATCTTGATTGAATACACTGATAATACCATTTATGAGAGTATCTTCTCTCATCGGGGATCATTCCACCTTCACCTGAACAAGTAGCACTGCCCGCCATAGATGAACCTCTTGCGAGAGCAGTTTTTGCTTCATAGGACAAAGCTCCAAAGCTCATACTTGTTATGTAAACAGGAATATCGAGTTTAATTGGATTTTTAGCTCTTGGACCTATAATGGTTTCAGTTAAACACTTCTCTCTATAACCTTCGATTACAAATCTTGTAAGAGTACCAGGTAGAAAAACTAAATCATCCCAGTGAGGAATTTTTTTCATTAGTGCCATTCCACGCATTCTGTAACGACCTAATTGAGATTTTATATGGATATCATCCATTACCTCTGGGGTGAAAATTGAATTCTGACCTAAAAGTTGAGTATTACGTTTTGACATTAGCCTAATATTCCTTTCTTTTCAGCTGGCTCTAGATTGTCATAGTTCCAGAGCATTCTACCAGCAACATATTTTTTAAATTTAGAAGCTGGGACCTTACAATCAATCTCAGCATTTTTAATTTTTTGTTCTAACCATCGTATTTCATGTTCATTCATTTCTCCTTGAACACAATCAGTACCTAGCGAATGAGGTTCTCCCCCAACAAAGATAATACCGTCATACATAGAGTCTCCCATGTTGGCATTTACATTACCGCAGACAATGATACGACCTCTTTGCATCATAAAACCTGTATAGGCACCAGCGTTACCACCTATAAGGATAGTTCCGCCTTTCATATCAATACCTGTTCTAGCACCTGCATCACCTTTAACGATTAAGTCGCCGCCTCTTAGTGCTGCTCCAAAACAAGAGCCAGCATTGTTTTCAACAACAACCTTACCTGACATCATATTTTCTGCACATGACCAACCAACTCTTCCGTTGATCCTTACAGTGGGTCCATCAATACATCCAATACCAAAATATCCTAAGCTACCCTCAAATATTAAGTTTAATTTATTTAAGATACCTACACCTAGTGAATGTTTTGCACCTGGATTTTTAATTACGATAGAGCCATAACCTTTACTAATGGAGTCTCTAATTTTTTGATTTAATTCGTGAGCTGTTATTCCTTCACAGTCAATAGAAGTTCTCTTATTAAAATCAACCTCATGATTTCCATAATAAGTAAAGTTCTCTTCTTCAGTGACTTCAAAAAATAGTTTTTGGGATCTACCTGATAAATTTTCATCGTCAAAAGCAGATGTTTTTTTTGTTAAGCCTGCCATACTTTTACCTCCGCTTCATATGGATCGTAAGTTTTTATTTCATGAGGGAAGATATTCCTAATAGCAACTTCCTCAGATGCACATGCTACGACATCCTTACTTTCATAGATCACCATAGGCTTAGCTGCCATGTGATCTTTAGCCATTCCTAATTGATCTTTAGTGGAGACAATATAAGTAAAAACTCCATCTAGTTCATCTAAGCTGTCATGCATAGCTTGTTCTAACTTTATTCCTTTTGCCATTTTATCAGCAATGTAAACGGCAATAATTTCAGAGTCACAATTAGAGTTGAATCTATATCCACTTCTCTCTAATACTCTTCTATTTCCCCAATAATTAGTTAACTGTCCGTTATGAACAACCGCAACATCTTGATAAGGAAAAGCCCAATAAGGGTGAGCCGACTTAATATCAACATCAGACTCAGTAGCCATTCTTGTATGACCTATACCGTGCGTACCCATAAACTTATTAAGACCATACTGTTCACCAACTGTAGTTGCATCTCCAAGGTCTTTAATGAGCTCAAGCCCTTTACCTATAGATAAAATTTCAGCTTTTTCTACGGTTTCTATGGCTTTTGCAAGTTCCTCAAGGTTATCACTCTTATAAGTAAATTCGTATCTAAAGGCATATGGAGTGCTGGAGGATTGTTTGGTAATTTTTGCACCATGTTGTTTCATTATGGTATCGATTTGCTTTTTGCGATCCTTTAGAAGTTCAGGATCTTCAGGCTTTACATTAACTTTTTCAGCAGCATTTTCTGATACTTTAAAACGTAAGATAAAACCATCTTTTTTTGGTTTACCATACATAGCATATCCTGTTGAGTCAGGGCCTCTATGTTTGATGCCTTGCAGCATCAAACGCATCTGCTCTCCAACATTAACAGTTTTCTTTTTATTTATTACTCCAGCTATTCCACACATACTTTTCTCCTTATAATTATTTTATGGCAAGCAATCCAAATATTTATCAAGATCCCACTGAGTTGGAGTTGCTAGGAATTCTTCCCATTCATCTCGTTTATATTCAGTGAACACTCTTAACATATCTCCAGGCATTGCATCTTGGATAAGTTTATCTTTATCTAACTTGTCTAGTGCTTCTCCTAGCGTCATTGGTAATTTTTCTTTACCTGCATTTGCCTCATACATATTTTGTTGTTCGGGTTTACCAGGATCCATCTTTTCTTCAATACCGTGACCAAAAGCAGCTAACAAGCCTGAACCCATTAGGTAAGGGTTGTGTGCTGAGTCAACAGAACGATATTCAAATCTCCCCGGCGCTGAAACTCTTAGACCGCAAGTTCTATTTTGATAGCCCCAGTCAGCGTAAACAGGAGCCCAAAAACCAGCGTCCCATAATCTTCTGTAAGAGTTAACCGTTGATGAGCCTAATGCTGTTAGAGCTGGAAGGTGCTCCATTACTCCACCAATAGCATTTAGACCAATCTTACCTGGTATCTTTCTATCGTCAGTATCAGGCATAAAGACATTCTCTCCACCTCTTCGATGATGATAAATTTGTTCCATACCAGGAAGTGCCTTAACATCATTACCGCATGGAATGAGTTGATCTTCACCATCTCTCCATAGAGAAATGTTTGTATGACAACCAGATGCTGAAACTCCAACAAAAGGCTTTGATAAAAAACATGCTATTAAATTAAATTCTCTAGCTACCTGGGCACAAATTTGCCTGTAAGTAGAAAGTCTATCTGCATTTCTTAAGACATCATCGTAGTTGAAATTTAATTCTAACTGGCCAGGTGCATCTTCATGATCACCTTGAATAATATCAAGACCCATAAATCTAGAGTACTCGATAACCTTCATGTAAACTGGTCTTAAAGACTCAAACTGATCTATATGATAACAATAAGGTTTTGAGAACCCGGAACCTGTAGGAGTTCCATCTTCGTTCTTGGTCAACCACATCATTTCAGGCTCAGTTCCTGCTCTTAATTCTAATCCATGTTTTTCTTTAAATTCTTTATGTTGTCTTTTTAGATTTCCTCTACAATCTGAAGTTAAGAAACCACCTGGATCTTCATCTTCTTCTCTATTTCTAAAACATGTACAAAAAACTCTAGCTATTCTTTTATCCCAAGGAAGTTGAATAAAAGTTTCTGGATCTGGAATACCAACTAATTCGTGGGCCTCTGGTCCATAACCTATGTAATCTCCATTTCTATTTGTAAATAGATTAGCTGTTGAACCATAAACTAACTGGAAACCTTTTTGAGCAACAGTTTCCCAATGGTCAGCAGGGTAACCCTTACCAACAATTCTACCTGTGACTGAAATAAACTGGTAATAAATATATTCAATACCTAACTCATCAATCTTTTTTCTAACTTTTTTAACGTTTTCGTTTCTTTCTTTATCTGAAACGTATGTTTCTAATGCTGTCATTTTTTTTATTCCTCCTAATACATCAACTCCAAGGGAACGGACTATTTGAGACCGGATGTAACTTCCCTTCTTCATAACGAGAAAATCTGAAAGGTTCTAGAATATCAGATTTATTCCCAAGTACTTCATCAGATACTAAATCGCCTACCCCAGCCATCTTATATCCATGATTTGCGTCAGCTATAATATACACATTTTCTCTGTATTGGTCGAATACAGGAAAACGATCTGGGGTCACACAACCTACTCCACCTGCTTTTTGTCTTTTATATTGTGCGTGACATCCATCAAACTGCTTTTGGCAAAAAGCTAAAGCAGATGTAAATTTATCCTCAAAAGAAGTTCTTGGCTGAAATTCCTCTGACTTATGTCCATAGGGATCCATTTTCACTTCATTTACAGGCTTGTTTATGTCGTAAGGAGAGGATCCTCCTTGAATACCATTTCTGTATACATCGGGCTTATAATAAAAACCCCACATTTCATTTTCGTGGATAGTTTCACCTGTCTTATTAGAGATTAATGCAGACTCTGTATCTACGTGGATAACAGGATATTCTTTGCCTTGGGCTGTTTTGTAGTTATTTGGGTTAACCTCAAGTTCTCCCTCTTCTAAAGCCATATAAGACCACATAGGAATGTCATCAGTAAACGTTCCATCTGATTTTTTAATTTTTACTGAATTAGGAAGTTCGAGTATCTCCCAAAATTTTCTAACCCATGGTCCAGCAGCAACAACCAATTGTGTACACTCAATAGTTCCTTGATTTGTTTCTACACCAGAAACAGCGCCACTACCGTTTGATGAAATTAAATTAGTTACTTCAACTCCCTCTAAAATTTTTGCACCTGCAGACTCAGCTAATTTTTTAAAACCCATATTAGCGCCGATGTTTGCACCATACCCAGAATTTTTTTCATGGAGAACGGAGGTAATACCTTCAGCTTGCCAATCAGGTAGCATATCCTTCATGTATTTATCACAATCAGAAGCGCCCTCAATAAAAGTGGAGTCAAAGCCAATTTCTTTTTGCTGATGATATACTTCTGACATTCCTTCATGCATAAGTTGAGAGTTAATCTGCATATAACCAACAGGTCTGAAAGTTAGTGCTTCGGCATTTTCATTCCAGACATTAACAGAATGAGCCATTAACCTTCTCATAGCAGGTTGGTAATAATTATTTCTAACGATGCCACAAGCTACACTCGTTGCGCCTTCACCGACTTTTGTTTTTTCAAGAACAACGACAGAATTTTCTTTTAGTTGTCCTTTATTAGCTAATTTTTTAGATAGGTGCCATGCGGTGCTAAGGCCATGAATACCCGCTCCTATAATTAAGTATTCACAATTTGATGGTAAGCTCATTGCTATATCCTCCAGTAAGAGTCTGTATTTTGAACATGGGTCAGGGAAAAAACACTAATTGTTTCAAATTATGAAACAAAAAAAGTAGAAAAAAGCTTTATTTATCAACAATTAAATTAGAAATTCTAGTTGAGGCCTTTTGCAATAGTTGGACATAGTCAGGCATTGTCTTGGGGTTCATAAGATTCTTACTTCCGGATAAAGAGATTCCTGCAAAGGACCTTTTATCACTATCTAATATAGCGACACCAATTCCATAAGTATTGTCAAAGGCCTCTCCGTAATTTAGAGAGTATCCAACACTTCTTATCTTCGTTAAATGTTTTTTAAGATCATTTAAGTTACTAATAGTATTGTTAGTATGAGGATAAAAATTATACCTCTTATAAACAGCTGCTATTTCATTTTCTGGCCGATAAGCGAGCATGACCTTACCTAGAGCGCAACAATGTGCGTCTAATCTCATCCTAAAGGTACGATGGGAGGGATCGCTATTAACATTTGATATTTTGTCAGAGTGAACAATTTGAGAACCCTCTAACATAGCCAAATAAGTTATTAAATTTGTTTGACTTGAAATTTCTTCTAAAATTTCTCTGGAAGTTTCAGATATGGATTGCAAGTAATCAGAAGTCTCTCCAAATTGAAAAGCCTTATGACCCATAATATATGTGTTAGAGATATTATTTTTATGAATGTAGCCTAGTTGAGTTAATACAGATAGTAATCTAAAAGTAGTTGTTCTAGAGATAGTAGCCTTTCTAGAAATATTGGCAGCTTTTAAAGGGAATAAAGATTTAGATAAAATTTCTAAAATCTTAAAAGATTTCTCTAAAGACTTATTAATATATTTAAGACTTTCGGTCAAAACACCTCCTGCACAAAATGTTTCACTATATGAAACTTAAAATATCAAATAATTTAGAATTTAACAACAAGGATATTTAGAGAAACTATATTTTTTAATCGGAAATAGGACTTTTAGATATAAATTATATTAATATTAAAACTTACTGCCAGGTATCCAACTGGTGCCTGTGAGAGGGACTCTAGCCATAGCAGCAGCTTCAACAGTCAGTGCACATAAATCTTCAGGTTCTAAGTTATGTAAATCATTTTTTCCACAAGCTCGTGCAATAGTTTGTGCTTCTAAAGTCATGACTTTGAGATAGTTAGATAATCTCTTACCCGCCTTTATAGGATCTAATCTTTTCATTAGCTGAGGATCTTGAGTATTAATACCAGAAGGGTCTTTTCCTTCATGCCAATCATCAAATGCGCCAGCTGTTGTTCCTAATTTATTATAGTCACTCTCCCATTTAGGGTCATTATCACCTAAAGCTATCAATGCAGATGAACCTATAGAAACCGCATCAGCTCCCAAGGCTAGAGCTTTAGCAACATCTGCTCCATTTCTTATTCCACCTGAGACAACTAACTGGACTTTTCTATGCATGTCTAAATCTAGTAAAGCATCTACTGCTGGTCTTATGCAAGCTAATGTAGGTTGACCTACGTTTTCTATAAAAACTTCTTGGGTAGCTGCAGTGCCGCCTTGCATACCATCCAAAACAACTACATCCGCTCCAGCTTTGACGGCTAAGGCAGTGTCATAATAAGGTCTAGCTCCCGCAAGTTTAACAAAAATAGGAACTTTCCACTCAGTAATTTCTCTAAGTTCTAAAATCTTAATTTCTAAATCATCAGGTCCAGTCCAATCAGGGTGACGACATGCAGATCTTTGATCTATGCCTTTAGGAAGAGTTCTCATTTCTGCTACTCTGTCACTTATTTTCTGACCTAATAACATTCCTCCACCACCAGGTTTTGCTCCCTGTCCAATTACAACTTCTATGGCATCGGCTTTTCTTAAATCATTAGGGTTCATGCCGTATCTGGAGGGTAGTAGCTGGTAAACTAAATGCTTGGATTGACCTCTTTCCTCTGGGGTCATTCCACCATCGCCAGTAGTTGTTGAAGTTCCAGCTATACTAGCACCTCTTCCCAAAGCTTCCTTAGCAGGACCCGATAGTGCTCCAAAGCTCATACCCGCGATAGTAATTGGGATGTCTAATTTAAGGGGATTTTTTGCATATCTAGTACCTAACGTGACTTTTGTATTACATTTCTCTCGATAGCCTTCCAAAGGATATCTTGACATAGAAGCTCCAAGAAAAAGAAGATCATCAAAATGAGGAAGTCTTCTTTTAGATCCCCCACCTCTGATGTCATAAATACCAGTTTCAGCTGCTCTTCTTATTTCTGAATTTGTGTATTCATCAAAAGTCCAAGACTGACGAGGAGTAGTTTTAATTTTATTGCTCATGGTTAATACTCCGATACATTATCGATATTAAAATTATATAATTTTTTAGCTGATCCATATTTCTTAAAATCTTTGGGTTTAAAATTTTTAATATTACCTTTTTTTAATAATGATGTGAGTAGTTCTAAATCTTTTTTTGTAACTTTCTTTTCTTCGCAATCCGCTCCAAGTGATTTAACCGATCCTCGAACAAATAACTTTGCTTCATAAAGGCTATCCCCAAGAGCCTCTCCAGCATCTCCACAAACTACCATATTTCCTGATTGTGCCATAAATGCCGACATATGTCCTACAGATCCTTTGACTATAATATCAATACCCTTCATAGATATTCCACATCTAGAACTAGTATCCCCATCAATAACAAGTGTTCCGCCATGAGCGGTAGCACCAGCAGATTGAGAGGCGTTACCCTTTACATGAACTTTTCCGGACATCATATTTTCTGCAACTCCTGTTCCCACATTACCTTCAATTGTAACCAAAGCTTTTTGATTCATTCCTGCACAGTAATATCCAACATGACCTTTAACAGTGACTTCCATTTCATCTTTAAGTCCCGCACAAACAGCGTGGTTACCACTTGGGTTAGAAATTAAATAATTTCTTAAATTTGATTTAGGATCTAAATTTTGAAGAACACTATTAACGTCTCTTAGCGACTTTTTCTTTAAGTCTAATTTGATTACTTCCCCCATGAATAAACTACTCCTGGTTCTGGTTCAAAAATTTTAGCTGCATTAACACCTGGTAAGTGAGCCATGGCTTGAAATTCAGAAGCAATAGCTACATAGTCATTAGTCTCTGCTATCACTGCAGGCTTGCACGCTATTTCATCTCTTACTATAGCAAAACCTTCTTTGGTACCTGTTATAAAAGTATAGAAACCATCTAAATCTTTTAGTCCATTGACTAGAGTTTCTTTCAAGGAGATTTTTTTTGACAAGCTATTTGAGATGTAACCCGCTGCAACCTCCGTATCATTTTGAGAGCCAAATGTTTGACCTTGTTTTATGAGATTTCTTCTTAAGTTATTATGATTGGATAATGACCCATTGTGAACTAAACATTCATCTTGGCCGGTTGAATATGGGTGAGATCCATTAGTGGTAATTGCACTTTCTGTAGCCATTCTTGTATGGCCAATAGCGTGTGTTCCTGAAAACTTATCTAATTGAAAATTTTTAATTACATCTCTTGGATTTCCTACTTGCTTAAAGATCTCTATAGATTTTCCATAACCCACAAGAGAGACATCTTTTATTTCTGAAGATATAAATGAAAGTAATTTTTTTGGATTTTCTTCAGAAGTTATAACAACATGATCTGAGTGTTGTTTTAATTTTAATTTTTTGAATTTTTTTGTAATAATTTTTTTAAAAGCACTAAAAGAAAAATCGTTTAAAAGACAAATGGAATATTTATATTCTTTTGATTTTTTATTATTTGAATAAATAGCAAATCCAGCACTATCAGGGCCACGAGTAGCCATACCTTCCATCATTCCTGTTAAATACTTACCAAGATCTTTAGAAAGTTTTTTATTTTTTAAATAAATACCAACAATGCCACACATCTTTATTCTCCGATAAAACCATATTCTAAAGCGGAGTCGGTAATGCTGTGGTAAAAGGATCCACCAAAACTTCTTAGACAAAAAAGTCTAAAAGTAAGTGGCTGATCATCAATAAAATCGAGCATAAAACTAATACCGTTATAAGATGAATTGGCACAGTTGTTTTTGGTAAACTCAGAATTATTGAGATTCAAAGGAGTACCTTTTTTTAAAACATCAATAGCGTGCAGTCCTGAGATTTCTATTATAGCTCTTGAGTGAGAAATATCAGTAACAGCAAAATCATCATCATTAATAGAAGATAATTTTTCTTTAATGCTTAGATCAGAAGATACTACCATACATATATCTGGGCCATTCCATAAAATTCTAGTGTCATTATTATAACTAACGTCTGGATATTTTTTAGGCAAGTTCAGTCCATCAATTATGACTGAGTCTACATTAGCATTACTGCTTTTAAATTTTGCTATTTGATAAATAGATAAGTTAGTTAATTCTTTAACCGTTAAAAGTTCGCTCTTTTCTTTATTATGATAATTACCAAAACTACCAATCTGATGGTCATTAATTAAAGCAGATGAATTGATATTTGAATTAGACATTAGACTCTTACTCTTTCACCCTTAGGGTCAACATAGTGAGAAGATACAACTTCCACAGGTATAGATATGTCTTTTAAAGGATAGACAGCAAACAATTGTTGTCCAATTTTATTTTTTCCATCTTTTAACACACCAATAGAAAAAGGATTATTATATTCAACGCTCCAACATGAAGAGGAGACATGTCCAAGTTTAGGGTTAGGAAGAGAGGCTTTATCATTCTCAACTAAATGAGCACCTTCAGGAATTTTAGTTTTTTTATCAACAGGCACTAAGCCCACTAAAGTTTGTCTAAGTGGGTTTACAAAGGCATCTTTTTCTAAAGATCTTTTACCAATAAAATCTTTCTTTTGACTAACCATTCCTTGTAAACCTAAATCGTAAGGAACTGCCCTACCATCTAACTCAGGCCCAGATACGTGACCCATTTCAATTCTGAGTGTAGCCAATGCTTCAGTTCCATAAGGTTGAATACCAAATTCCTCTCCGGCTTTCATGATTTCGTTCCACATAAACAAACCATGATTAGACTCAACATTAACCTCATAAGCTAATTCACCAGAGAATGATATTCTATAAAGTTTGGCATGAATGCCCTCAAACTCTGTTTCAACCAAACCCATAAAAGGAAAATTTTCTGTAGAAAAATCAACTTTTGGAAAAAGCTTCTGCATTAAATCTCTTGATTTAGGTCCTGCTATTGCAGCGCCTGACCATTGCTCAGTTGTAGATAAGACATTCACTTTTAACTCAGGCCAAACAACTTGGAGATAAAACTCTAAGTGAGATAAAACATTTGCTGCTTGGGCTGTAGTAGTTGTCATATGGAAATGATTTTCAGATAACCTAGTTGTGGTTCCATCGTCAAACACCATTCCATCTTCTCTGAGCATAACGCCATATCTTGCTTTCCCTACGGGGAGCTTCATCCAGGCATTTGTATAAACTCTATTTAACAGTTCAGCTGCGTCTGGTCCTTTGATATCAATTTTTCCAAGAGAGGTAACATCACATATACCAACATTTTTTCTTACATTAAGAGCTTCACGATTTACCGCATCACTCATCGTCTCAGAACCTCTAGGGTAATACCGGGGTCTCAGCCATAAACCAGCATTAGTAAAAACGACATTATTTGTAACATGCCATTCGTGTGTTGGTGTTTTTCTTGAGGGTTGAAAATGATTTCCTACTTCTCTTCCTACGATGGTTCCTATAGTAACAGGGGTATAAGGAGGTCTAAAAGTAGTGTGACCAACCTCAGGAACTATTTTTTTTTGGATATTTGATACATGCTGGAGTCCATTAAGATTACTTGTCTTACCTTGATCCCCTGCCATTCCAAGAGTTGTATATCTTTTAACATGTTCAATAGATCTAAAACCTTCTCTAAATGCTAATTCAATATCTGAAACAGCAACATCATTTTGAAAATCAATAAATCTTGAGGGGTTTTTGCCTTTCGGAAGTGGCATGCACCAGAACTTATCGTGAGGTTGAAAAGATGCTTCATTCGAGGTTGGAACAGTGGTGTTTTTATTATTTGATGTAATTGAATTTGACAAATCAAAGCCTACTTGAAATCCTTCTGCCAAAGATTGGTTCAAAGTAAATGAACCGTTAGCAGCACCTACAGCGGTTTCTTTTTGTCTTTTATTATTAGGGACAAAAGCATCTAAGCTTTCATCAAACTTTAATTTATTTCCAGCTTGAGAGGAAAGATGAACTGTTGGCGTCCATCCGCCTGACATGCAGATACAATCGCATTCAAACTCTTCAAGGCTGGCATAACTTTCTTTATCAGAATTAAATTTACCTACTATTGCAGAGGTGACTTTAAGGCGTCCTTTGACATCTGCTATACCTGAATTGAATTTAATAACTAAACCGAGAGACTGGGCTTCTTTAACTAGTTCCCCGTCTGAGCTTGGTCTTGTATCAATAATTAGTGATTTGATATTGTTTTTATGAAATTCAATCGCTGCCTTGTAAGCAGAATCATTATTAGTAAATATAATGGGTTTTTTTCCTACAAGAGTTCCGTAAACCTTCATGTATTCATTAGCAGCTGATGCTAAAAAAATACCAGGTCTATCATTGTTTCCAAAAGAGAGTGGTCTCTCTATAGACCCGGTCGATATAATTACTTCTGCCGCCCTTATATAATGCAGCCTTTGTCTAGGCATATATTGATCAGGATTATGTATATGGTCACTTACCCGTTCAAACATGACTGTCATATTATGATCATAGTAACCAAAAACTTGAGATCTGTTTTTGACTATGACGTTTGGGAGACTTTTTAAATAGCTAATTGTTTCATCTGCCCATTCTTTACCAGATTTATTTCCGATTGTTACATTGTCAGTTAGTAGTGAGCCACCAAAGTGTGCTTTATCTTCTGCTAAGATTACTCTTGCACCATTGTTAGCTGCAGCTAATGCAGATGCTAAACCTGACGGCCCTGATCCCACAACAAGAACATCACAATGTTCATAGTTATGTTCATACCTATCAGGATCTGGTTTAATAGGTGCAACGCCCATACCAGCAGCTTTTCTAATGATTGGTTCATAGACTTTCATCCAAAAGCTTTTTGGCCACATAAATGTTTTATAATAAAAGCCAGCTGGAAAAAATCTTTTGAGAATATTATTTACTTCACCAATATCAAACTTTACAGAGGGCCAGCAATTTTGGCTTTTTGCTTTTAAACCTTCTGTGATCTCAACTTCCGTTGCCATAATATTTGGCTCTGACTTATCTCCTTCATGTAGCTGGACCATGGCATTTGGTTCTTCTACACCAACTCCTAGGAACCCCCTTGGTCGATGATACTTAAAACTTCTTCCAACGAGGTGAACTCCATTAGCAATCAGGGCAGATGCCAGAGTATCACCCTCATAGCCTTGGAATGAGTCTCCATTAAAGGTAAAATTAATAACTTTACTTTTATCTAAAGTATTGTTTTCAGATATTGTTCTAAAAGTTCCCGACATTTTTTTTATAATTCTTCTTCTAGACTTGATGTATTGAAAATCTCGTGAGTAGCAGTATCTCTGGAAGCTTTAAACCATTGCCTACAACCAGAAACATGATGCCAATATTCGGTATGTTTACCTCTTGGGTTATCTCTGTAATACACAAAATCATCCCAGTCTTTAGTAGAAACTTCTTCTCCAAGATTTGGTCTTTTTACGGTGGCGTCACCTCCGTAAGCAAATTCATTTTGTGATCTCTTCCCACAATAGGGGCATTTAATTTCAAGCATTATTTAGCCTATCCAGGGTTTAGGTCCAACACCTTTTTCATCGATAATATTTCCAGTATGAAATCTATCTAAATTAAAAGGTTGGTTTAATTCGTGCGGTTCATCTTTAGCAATGGTATGTGCAAAAACGAAGCCAGAACTTGGAGTTGCCTTAAATCCGCCATAGCACCAGCCACAATTTAAATAGACTCCATCTATGTGTGTTTTGTCAATTATAGGAGTTCCATCCATTGACATATCCATAATACCTCCCCAACTTCGTAACATTTTTAATCTGCTAAAGTTTGGAAATACAGCAAGGCCTCCAGATAAAACGTGTTGGATCATAGGCAAGTTACCTCTTTGAGCATAGCTGTTATAACCATCAAGGTCTCCACCCATTACCATTTCACCTTTATCAGATTGACTGCAATAGAAGTGCCCTGCACCAAAAGTTACAACATTGTGAAGCAAGGGTTTAACAGGTTCAGAAACACATGCCTGTAATACATGAGCTTCTATTGGCAATCTCATATTTAATTTATCAGCTAATAAAGTTGTACTTCCCGCAACACATAAGCCAACTTTTTTTGTTTTAATTTCTCCTCTTGAAGTTCTTACACCAGATATTTTTCCATTTTCAACATCAAATCCTGTGACTTCACAATTTTGAATAATATCAACTCCCATAGAATCTGCCTGTCTTGCATAACCCCAAGCAACTGCATCATGACGTGCAGTTCCACCTCTTGGTTGCATTAAAGCACCCACAATAGGAAAACGGCAGGTATCAGAAAAATCTGCAAATGGAATCATCTTTTTTACTTCTTCTCTATTAAGTAAGATAGCGTCAATGCCATTTAATCTCATAGAATTACCTCTTCTTGCATAGGCATTTAACTGTCCATCAGTATGCGCTAAATTAATAATTCCACGAGGTGAATACATTACGTTGTAATTTAATTCTTGACTTAGATCTTCCCACATTTTCATTCCTAATTCATAAAAATGAGCATTAGCATCGAACATGTAATTTGATCTGAGAATTGTAGTATTTCTTCCAACATTACCCCCACCAATCCATCCTTTCTCTAGAATGGCTACATTTGTAATTCCGTGTTCTTTGGCTAAATAATAAGCAGTAGCTAAACCATGTCCTCCACCACCAATTATGATGACATCATATTCTTTTTTAGGTTCAGGATCTTTCCAAGCTACCTCCCAATCTTGATGATTTGAGAAAGCGTTTTTAACTAAACTGAAGATGGAGTAATTTTGCATGATTCATTTAAACCTTTCAAAAATATATATATCAATTTAAAGTGTACAACAACACTGTTTCATAATATGAAACATCATTTTTATAATCCCTGTATTTATTACATATATAGAGAAAAAATGGATTGGAAAATTAATATTTATATTTAAAATATTTTTTTCAATAGGAGAGGTATTATGACAAAAATTGCTTTAATAGGTACAGGGCCCTGTGGATTATCATTTCTAAGATCGCTACATCAAGCTCAAAAAAATGGTGAGAACATTCCAGAAGTAGTGGCTTTTGACAAACAAAGCGATTGGGGTGGATTATGGAATTATACTTGGAGAACAGGATCCGACCAATATGGAGATTCAGTTCCTAATAGTATGTATCGATACTTGTGGTCAAATGGACCAAAAGAGTGTTTGGAATTTGCAGATTATTCTTTTGACGAACACTTTAATAAACCCATCCCGTCTTTTCCTCCTCGAGAAGTTTTACAAAGTTACATATTAGGAAGAGCAGAGAAATCTGATGTCAAAAAATATGTAAAATTTAATACCACCGTAACTAGTGTTGTAGATAATGGAAATGTTTTTGATATTACCTATACAAATAAATTAGATGGCTCTACTAACAAAGATAGTTTTGATAAACTAGTAGTAGCTAGTGGCCACTTCTCAGTCCCTTACATACCAGAATATGAAGGAATGAATAGCTTTCCAGGAAGGATTATGCACTCTCATGATTTTAGAGATGCAGAAGAATTTCGTAATAAAAATGTTGTAGTACTGGGTAGCAGCTACTCTGCAGAAGACGTTGCTCTTCAATGTCATAAATATGGAGCTAAAAGTGTCACTATAGGTTATAGAAATAATCCAATGGGATTTAATTGGCCCGAAGGAATGAAAGAAGTCCATTACATGGATAAAATTGATGGCAGCAAAGCAATATTTAAAGATGGAACTGTTCAGGAAATGGATGCTCTTATATTATGTACTGGTTATCTACATAATTTTCCTTTTTTATCAGAAGATTTAAAATTAAAAACACATAACAGGTTGTACCCACCAATGTTATACAAAGGTGTAGTATGGCAAAATAATCACAATTTATTTTACCTTGGTATGCAAGATCAATTCCACACATTTAATATGTTTGATGCTCAAGCCTGGTACGTAAGAGACATTATCATGAATAAAATAACTCTTCCCTCTGATATCGATATGGCAAAAGATATTGAGGATTGGGTTAAAAAAGAAGAGGCTTTAGAGGATGCCTTTCAAATGATTGACTTTCAAACAGATTATTGTGTAGATTTATGTTCTGCTGTTGACTACCCTCAGATTGATTTTGAATTAATTAAAAAGAATTTCTATGAATGGGAACATCATAAAGAGGAGAATATTTTAACTTACAGAGATAAATCTTTTCCCTCTCCAGTCACAGGCACAAAAGGCCCTTCCCATCATACTTCATGGTTAGACGCAATGGATGACTCAATGACAACATTCTTGAATACTAAATAAGTAATTAATTTGTCTAACAGAAAACTAAATTTCATTGGGTGGATTTTATTTATAATTTCTGCAGTGGGATTTATTATATCAAGTATTGGTAGTTTCTGGGCTATGTTTGGGAGTCTGTTTTTCTTTGTGGCGTGTTTTGTTTTCTTAATTCCTTTTTTTAGAAAAGAAAAAGATTAAGATTAAGGTATATTTTTATCTATCCCTTTTGGAATTAATTTTTCTTTGTCAAAAAAAGGTAATTCTATAATTTCACAATCGATTAATTTCTCTTGGCTCTGAACTTTAACACTAAAATCAATCCAACTGCCAGAATAATCAAATCTCACATATCCAACATATTTTTTAAGAGTTGGTGACCATGTGGCAGCAGTAAGATATCCAACATCTTGACCATTTGATAAAAATACTTTGGAACTATGAGTCATATGATGATCAGAGGTTATTCCGAATAATTTTTTTCCTTGTTTTTGAGAAGCTAACTCCAGAGATTTTTTTCCAATAAAATCATCTCTGCTTAGATCAACTAAAGATCCAAGACCAGCCTCATAGGGATTTATAGAAGAGTCAAAATCTGTGTTGTTATCAAATATTCCTGCTTCGATTCTTCTTACATCCATTGACTCTAGTCCATCGAAAATTAATCCCAATGGAGAACCGATCTCAATTATACTATCCCAAATGTTTTTATAATTTGTTTTTTTTCCTAAAGTATAAATTTCATAACCCAACTCTGAGGTCCAACCCGTTCTAGAAACATAAACATCTTGATCGGAGATTTTATAGAAACCTGAATGATAATATTTCAATTCATCATTAATAGAACCGTTAGTTAGCTTTGATAAAATTTCTTTTGAAAGTGGTCCTTGGATTTGTATCACTCTTGATGATGGATCTGTTATTTTAATGTCAAAGTTTTTCTGATGCGCTTTCAACCAAGTTTCAAGGGGACCGTCCGGTTGGACATACCAAAATTTATTTTCATCCAATCTAAACATGACACCATCTATAAATATTCCGCCATCCTCATAACAAGCAATTGCATACCTACCCCTGCCAATTTTCATATCAGAAATTTTTCTAGTAAATACCTTATCTAGAAATTCTGGAGCTTGAGGACCTTCAATTTGAATCGGCTTTTCAGGAACATCATACATCACTGCTTTTCTTCTTAAATTCCAGTATGTATTTTCAATATCATTACCTACTGAGGTTGCAAAATAACGACCAGCATAAATACCGTAAGAATTATTTTCTTTATGATAAAAATCAAAATAGGGTCCTTTATCAAATCTATTAAGACTAATTGGTACTGTTTGAGATTTATCTAGAAAAACAGATGTCATGTAATGGTATTAATTTAGTCTTAGGATTTCACTCTAGATTTTGTTGGATCATAAAATGGAAAAGCAACAACCTTCGCTTTAATTCTTTTTTGGTGTCCATCAATTTTACCTATTTCAACTTCAGTGTTTAATTCACAATACTTGATATTCATTTTGCATAGTGCAATGTTTTTGTTCAAAACAGGAGATTTCATTCCACTTGTAATCACTCCCACTTGTTCTCTGGCATTATTAGATGGGTGAACACAATCTCCATGACCACATATTTCATTTCCTTCAATTTCTAAACCTACCAGTTTTCTTTGAGGATTAGCTTTTCTTTCAATCAAAGCTTCTTTCCCAATAAAATCGTCTTCTTTTGATTTAAGGGGGACTGTAAAACCAATTCCTGCTTCAAAAGGATCTGTTTGATCATCAAATTCATAATTAGCAAAAATTAAACCTGCCTCAATCCTTACTAAATCTAGTGCATCTAATCCCATTGGAGCTATTTCAAATTCTTTTCCAGCTTCCATAACAGCATCCCAGACCTCAGCAGCTTTACTTGGATGGCAAAAAATTTCATAGCCTAATTCTCCCGTGTATCCTGTTCGTGAAACCATTAAAGGAATACCATCTAGGGTTTTGAGACGTGCAATAGTAAATCTAAACCATTCTAAATCTTTTAGGGGAGTTTGATGAGGAGGTGTCCAGATAATTTTATTTAAAATTTCTCTACTTTTAGGCCCTTGAACAGAAACATTATGAAGATTGTCAGTAGATGATTTAACCCAAACTTTTAAATTTAATTCTTTAGCTTTATTTCGAAGCCATTCACCACAGTACTCATCACCACAAATCCATCTAAAATTATCCTGTGTCATTTTAAATACTGTTCCATCGTCTAACATACCTCCATGGTCATAACACATTGCTGTATATACAACTTGACCAACTGAAAGTTTTCTAATGTTTCTCGTGCAAGTTCTTTGAAGAAGTTCTTCTGCATCCGGACCACTCACTTCAAATTTTCTAAGAGCAGACAAATCCATAATAATGGCTCTTTCTCTGCAAGCTTCATACTCTTGAAGGGCACCGTAATTATTATAATTAGAGGCTAGCCAAAAACCTTTATACTCAATCAAGTTCTCAGTTAAGTCTGCTACTCTTGGGTGAAATCCTGTTTCTCTGGTTAGTTTAGGTTCTGAATCTGCTTTCATTCTGTAAGCCACTCCTTTGCTAAAAGGCTTATTAGGCCTATAAACTCTAACAAAAATATCAGTAGGATTCCATCCATTAGCAGCATCTACATCATCAGGACACGCTGAGGAAACACAAACAAGATTTTTAAGAGCTTTAAACATTATATAATCTCCTGGTCTAGACCAAGGTTCGTCAAAAATTAGAGCATTATTTGCATCAATGGCTGTGTTGTAGAAAAGATTGATGGCATTCCATCCTAATCTTTTTCTTAGAGTAAATTTATTGAGAGCAAAATTGAAATTATCAGAGCAATTGGGGTGACCGAAATAACCAAGATCATCATAAAATTTCGAGGTACAAGCTGTACCAAAAGTATCATGACGACCGACAGTATCTCGATAGACTTCTAACATAGGAAATTGATTTTCATCATAGTATTTAGAATGAAGACCTGGCATGGGGAAGGCACTTCCCATTAAATATCTACTATTGGTAGTATCTATGCCAAGCTCTTGGCCTTTATGAAGTTTCTCTGCATCAAAAGCCATGAAATCAGAACACTGTCTTCCAAAAATATCAATTACCTGGATAAAATCACCCTCTTGTACTTCATAAGCCGCTGCCGTGTATCTTTTAACAAAAATTTCTTCTATTGGGTCCATTAGGGGATCAGGAAGTAGGAATTCACCCTCCTCTCTCTTTCGAGATCTTTCAACTATTACTCTTAATTCTGAAGCTGGAAGTTTTTCATGAGTTATCTCGCTCTCACCAGGTGCTGATACAATACAAATTGATTGATCATTTGATTGGAATTCTTCTATTGAATTAGCTAAAGAGCTTTCAGAAAAAACTAATATTGATTTATCAATTGACTCAATCTCATATCCTAAATTTTTTAATTTATATTTGGCTATTTGAGCTGACTCTTCATTAGTCATTAAAATGTTTTTTGTAAGCTCACCTTTGTGATTATGTTTAAGGCTTAAAGGTGATAGGTCACATTCTCCTTTTGAAGAAAAACAAACTAGCTCAGCCTGTTGATGGCCTTCAATATTAATAATCTTAAATTTATCTCCAGGTTCTAGTTTTAAAGTTACAGATCCCCCAGCGTTAACGAGATAATTCTCTAAATCATTTCCCAGTGCTGGAAGGCCAGGTTCGTAAGGTTTAGTAATTCTAGGTATGATCATGATTAACTTTTAATATTACAATAGACCAAGTGCTTTTTTTCTATCTTCTGCCCATTTTCTTACGATAACATCTACTGATATAGCAATTAAAGAAACAAACACCCCTAAAGTCAAAGCTACTCCCGCTCCGTCTTTTGTTCGAGATAAAGCTCCAAATATAATCTGGCCTAAATCTTCTGTTCCAATTAAAGCTCCCAAGATTACCATTTGGAGAGAAAAGACCACTGTTTGGTTTACACCAAGCATAATTGTTGGAAAGGCAATTGGAATTTCAATATTCGTCCATCTCTGCATTCGAGAAACACCAGACATAGTTCCAGCCTCATGAAGGGAAAGTGGAACGCTCTTCAGTCCCCATACAGTGTAACGTGTAGCAGGAACAGTAGCATAAATAATAGCTGCTATTAAAACTGAAGTATCTGTAATATTAAAAAGGAAGATTACTGGGATAAGATAGACGAAAGATGGAAAGGTCTCAAAAAAATCACAAACAGAGAGAATAAATCGAGACCCTCTTTCTGTTTGAGAAAAGATAGAGCCCACAATTATTCCATTGAGAGATGCCATTAAAACTGCAAAGGTAGCCATGTACATTGTAATTAATGCACGATCCCAATATTCTGATAAAGCTATAAAGAGTAACATACCTCCAACTATTAACCCCGTTCTTAGCCCACCAACTATATAAGCAACTCCCATAGCTAAAGTAAAAGTAGATATGACAGGCATACCTAAATATGCTTTTTTCATAGGACCCAAAACTTGAGTTAATAAAAATTTATTAAAAGTATTTAAAGTATAAAAAAAAGTATCCCATACCCAATCAACACCTGCATCAATGTAATGAGCAATCGTCAAACCTTTTTCTAAAGGAATAATGTATAAATAATTAATTTTATCAAAATATCCATTTGCGATAAAAGCAATAATAGAAAAGACAAGAATGGCTGTAGCAAAAATAACCAGGGATCTATGTCTTTGAAATAAAGTTAAATTTTCAAAATAATCTACTGGCTTGTTAGCCCAAGCTTTAGTAAATCTGTCTAAGATAACTGCAATGATAACGATACACAAACCTGCTTCAGCAGCTTTTCCAATTTTTAAACTATTTAATGCAATTTTTAAATTCAAACCCAAGCCTTTGGCTCCAACAAAGGATGCAATTACTACCATAGCTAAACATTGCATGATTACAGTATTGACTCCGTTTAAAATATCTCTTCTTGCCGTAGGGATAAGAACCTTAAATAATAACTGAGATTTGGTACAACCGCTCATTAGCCCTGCTTCAACCACCTCTGGTGAAATCCTTTTTAAACCTAAGATTGTATTTCTGATCATAGGAGGCGTTGCAATAATGATAGTAGCTATTGAACCTGCATGATCACCTAGTCCAAAAAGAGCTATAATAGGAACTAAATAAGCAAATTGAGGCATTGTTTGCATCACGTTTAAGACTGGTTGGAGAGCTGTTTCAACTTTCTTATCTAAGTAACCCCAAATACCAAAGGAGAGACCCAAAACAAAACAAATAGGAGTAGTAATCAAAACAAAAGAAAGTGTTTGAATAGAGGGAACCCAATTGCCAAAAATAGCAATGTAAACGGCACCTATTCCTCCTAATAAACCAAGTCGAATTCCATTCAACTGATATCCTAAAATAAAAGCTCCTACAGCACCTGCCGTCCATGGTAAGGCTGGCCAAGATAGCCAATCATTTTCTTTCAACCAGGCATCGCTAACAAAGACATCTATAATTTTATCTCCACCTAATAATAATTCCCTGACAAATGTGATTAAAAATAATAAACCTTGAGATACAGCTTTTGTAAATTCACGAAAGGCTGCTTTTTCTTCATACATTTCAAAGATAGGGTCCCAAACCTTTAAAGGAAACCAATCGTAGAGTGCTGAAAAAATTACGTTATTGATTGCGAGAGGGATACCTTTAAGAAGAGAAGGCAATCTCCAGAAATAATTTCCATCATTATGAGGAACTAAATGATATAAAGCAAAAAATAAAACTAATAAGATACCAAACTGAGTTGGTTTTGAATTTCTAACTGTGTCTAAATAATTCTTATCCACCAAATAAAACTTTAATTACCTTAGATGGATTTATAGAGCCCACTATATTGCTATTTTCATCAGTAACTTTAATAATTTCTTTACTGTTTAAAATTTTTTCAGCAACTGTTTCAATAATTTCATTTTTAGAAATTGCAAAGTCACTGGAAGCATTGGGATCCACCCCATCCATTATGGACTCAATCTTTAGTACTTTTTCTCTTGGTACATCTTCCGTAAATCTTTTGACATAATCTGTAGCAGGATTGAGAACAATGTTATCTGGTTTATCTAACTGTTCAATAATTCCATCTTTCATAATTGCTATTCTATCAGCTAACCTGAGAGCCTCATCAAAATCATGCGTAACAAACATAATTGTTTTATTTAAAACTGATTGGAGTCTTAGAAATTCATCCTGCATCTCTTTTCTTATAAGAGGGTCTAGAGCAGAGAAGGGTTCATCTAAGAACCAAATATCTGGTTCAACTGCTAGAGATCGTGCAATACCTACCCTCTGCTGTTGACCTCCTGATAGCTCTCTTGGAAAATAATTTTCTCTACCTTTTAAGCCAACAAGTTCAACCATCTCTAAAGCTTTTTGTATGCTGTTATCCGTAGTGACTCCTTTTACCTGAAGGGGGAATGCAATGTTTTCTAAAACTGTTTTATGAGGTAAAAGGGCAAAATTTTGAAAAACCATCCCCATTTTCTCTCTTCTCAGTTCAATTAGTTGTTTATTATTCATCAAGCAAATATCTTCTCCATCCACTAAGATCTTTCCTGCTGTAGCTTCGGTTAATCTTGATATACATCTTAATAAAGTGGATTTTCCAGAACCTGAAAGTCCCATTACAACAAGCATTTCACCTTTGTTAACATCAAATGAGGCATCGTTAACCCCTACGATACATCCAGCTTCTTGGAATTTTGCAGCATCTACCTTACCCTTATTTTCAGAAAGTAATTTTTGGGCATTATCTCCAAAAATTTTATAGACTGATGTGCAACTAATAGTTGGTGACATATTTTTAAAACTAAACTCCTAAATAAACTTTTTTGAATACTAACCCTCTCTTTATTAGAGAGGGTTAGAAAAAATAAATATTACTTCATAAAGAGATCAATTTGATCTCTGTTATTAGCAATATAAGCAGTAGCTGCCTCAGCATGAGTCATACCACCATTATCAACGTAGTTTGCCATTTCACCAATGTTACCTGATGTAAATTCCATTTTTGTATAGAACTTATATGCAGATGGATGTGTGATTGGGAACTTAATGTGTGCTGCTTTCTTTAACCAACCAATTGGGGAACCACAACCAGTAGTTTCTACAGAACCACCATCTTCCATTCTACAACCTTGGAAGAAAGGAGGGAATTCGATAAATACGAAACCTTCAGCATCAGTAAAGTTTGGTGTCCAGTTAAAGATAACTGTTCCTCTACCTTCTTTTTTAGCAGCTGCTAATTCAGCCCATAATGCATCAGCACTACCAGCAAATTTTACCATCCACTTATCGTCTAACCCAAGACCTTTAAGTCTGTTTGGCATAACGTCAGTGTGCCACTCATAAGGACCTTCTAGCCATCTACCTTTACCTTCAGAGTCAGGTGTTGCAAAGTTAGCTACACACTCATCTGATTTTAAAGCTTCCCAACTTGGAAGACCTGGGCATAAATTTTCATCAATAACCCATTGTGGAACACCCATATCTTCAAGAGTAGGTGCAGGATGTGAACCAGCATCAATTAGGCCACCTTTATCCATAGCTTCATACATTGGCTTGGCCATTGTTGACTGCCAAGTTTCGTGAGCAACATGAAGTTCTCCAACACGAACAGCTTCATATCTTGTAGCAGATTCAGCTGGAACTAATTCAACATCATAGCCCATTTCTTCCCAAGCTTGTTTCATAACATGTGCTGTTACAATTTGACTTGACCAGTTTAAAACTGGGATTCTAATCGGATCAGCTGCTTTAGCTACAGTAGTTAAACCAGCAAATAAGACTAGAGCATAAAATAATGAAATAAATTTTTTCATAATTTCCTCCGTTTTCTATTATAATAGGGATTTAGTGTATGATAATTATACATGTCCTTGAAGTAAAAAAATCCATATATTGAAACAAATAATGCTTGAATTTAAAAAAATTATTAATCAAAAAATTACCCTAATAAATCGAGCTAATTTAAGTTTCAATTATAATTTACTTAATCAAAAGGTTGGTAAGTCTAAAATTATGTCAGTGGTTAAGGGCGATGCTTATGGTCATGGCATGAAGGAGTGCATAAATACCCTATTCAAATCAGGCTCAAGAGATTTTTATGTAGCTCGTCTAGAGGATGCAAAAAAAATTAGAATTCAATTTAAACAGGTTAAAATTTATCTTTTATCTGGAGTCATTACCCCAAATTGTTGTCATCAAATAGTTAAATATAACATTATTCCTATTATCAATAACTTTGAACAATTAGAAATTATTAATAAATTTCCTAAAAAAATTATTTACATTCTTCATTTTGACACTGGAATGAATAGATTAGGCTTTAAAATTGATCAGATAGATAAAGTTAAAGAAAAGGTTAAAACAAATAATATATTTTCTTTAATGACTCATTTAACTTCATCAGATGACAAAGATTTAGTTAACTCAAAATATCAATTAAACGAAATAAAAAAAATTAATCAGTTTTTTAATAAGCCATTGAGTATTGCTAACTCGGCTGGAATCTTTTTATCAAAATCTTATCACTTAGATTATGTAAGACCTGGTAAAAGCCTTTATGGAATTAATCCTTTTTATAAAAAATCCTTTGGTCTTAAACCTGTGATGAGTATTTATGCTCCAATACTACAAGTATCAAATATCTCCAAAGGTCAATCAATAGGATATAGCAGAACTTACATAGCAAAAAAAAATCAAACAATTGCAACAATTGATTTTGGATATTCTGATGGTTACTTGAGAGGTGGTAGTAGTAGAGGTAAAGTTTTTATTGATGATATATCGTGTCCAATAGTAGGAAGAATTTCAATGGATCTAATTACGATAGATGTCACAAAAATAAATAAAGAAAAATTATTTATTGGAAGGCCAGTTGAAATTTTAGGCAGTCATCAGACTTATGAAGAAATTGCATATGAAACTGGGACAAATGAACATGAAATTTTAATTTCTTTAGGTAAGAATTCTAAAAAAGTATATATTTAAAAAAAATGTACGAAGCTCCCCTTAAAGATTTAAATTTTGTTATTAAAAATCTCATTAACTTAGATGATCTCTCTAAGATTAAAGATTATAATGATTTCTCTGATGACCTAGTTGATGCTATTTTGGAAGAAGCTGGAAAAATAGGATCTGAAGTTCTTGATCCCTGTAATTTATCAGGTGACCATGAAGGATCTAAAATACAAGAAGATGGAAATGTAATAACCCCAAAGGGCTATAAAGAAGCATATCAAAGCCTCAGAGATGGTGGCTGGTTTGGCTTAGAGGCAAAGGAAAAATTTGGAGGTCAGCAAATTCCAGTCACTCTTTCTGCAGCTGTTAATGAAATTTGGCATAGTTCGAATATGTCTTTGGCTTTATGCCATCTACTTACTCAAGGTTTGATTTATGCCCTTCAAAAATCAGCCTCGGAAGATCAAAAAAATTTTTATGTCCCTAAATTAGCATCTGGCCATTGGACTGGCACAATGAATTTAACCGAACCTCAATCTGGTACGGACTTGTCTACAATTAAAACAAAAGCTGTAAAAGAAAATGGCCATTATAAAATTTATGGTCAAAAAATTTATATAACTTACGGAGAGCACGACCTATCAGAAAATATTATTCATTTAGTTCTAGCTAGGACGCCAGAAGCCCCAGAAGGCAACAAGGGTATTTCTGTTTTTCTAGTTCCAAAATTTCTTCCCAACGATGATGGAACTCTTGGTGAAAAAAATGATGTTACTTGCCTCTCTATTGAAAAAAAACTTGGAGTGAAAGGTTCGCCAACTACTGTCTTACAGTTTGGTGAGAATAAGGGAGCTATTGGTTATTTAGTTGGAGAAGAAAACCAAGGTCTAAATATTATGTTTGAAATGATGAATCACGCAAGATTTTCAGTAGGTGTTCAAGGTTTAGCTGTATCTGAGAGAGCTTACCAACAATCTAAAATGTATGCTTTTGATCGAGTTCAAGGAACACCCATAGATGGAAAGAAAGGTGATCCTATAATTAATCACCCTGATGTCCTTCGACTGGTTTCAACTATGAAAGCAGAAATAGAAGCTATGAGAGCATTAGCTATTTACGGGGGCTTTGCCCTGGATATGACCAAGTCAGACAATAGTGAATATTGGAATACAAAATCATCATTAATGATACCTATTATTAAGGGATGGCTAACTGAACGATCATTAGAAATAACTTCTAACGCATTACAGGTTCACGGAGGAATGGGATTTATTGAAGAAACCGGTATAGCTCAACATTACAGGGACGCCAGGATACTTCCTATATATGAGGGGACAACAGCCATTCAAGCTAATGATTTAGTTTTTAGAAAAACAATAAGAGATAATGGGAAAAGTATTTTGGAGTTAATAAATGAAATTAAAAACGAAACAGAAAATTTTTCAAAAGCAGAGAATAATCAGATGAAAGGATTATGTGATAAAATGAAAATGCCTATAGATACCTCAATTAAAGTTGTTGAGCATCTTGTTTCAATATCAAATAACAAGAAAAGACCAGCTGTTTCGGGAGTTAACTACTTAATGATGCTTGGATATGTTTTTGGTGGATGGATGATGTTAAAAACAGCATCTAAATCTATTGAATTGAAGAAAAATCCTGAAATGGATAATGAATTTTTAGATGCTAAAATAGCTACCTCAAATATTTATTTATCCAGTATTTTGCCTAAAATTGAGAGTCTGTCCTCAATTATTATGAACGGTGATGAAGATGTTTTGTCTATGAAGAATAGTTGGTTGTAATATGAAAAAATTTAAAAATTCAATTAGTAATTTTTTTACATGGCTATCAAAAGCTGAATTAGTCGAATTAGACTCAGTGGATACAAATGAAGATCCCATCAGACCCGAGATAGAAAATGAATTTAGAACAGCCTATGGTAGAAAAATTTATGGATTGAAATCAAATGATAATGTTGAGGGTTTTATATGTGTGGCTTTTTGCAATGAAGTGCCACAAACTGTTAAGGAGTTAGATTTGATGAGTAAAAATGCTTTTCATGAGAAGAATGGGGACATTGCTGTAGCTTACACTGTATGGTCAAGAAAAAGAGGGGCCGGTAAAGAGACAATATTTAATACAAAAAAGTTTGTTAAAGATGAAATGAAAAATGTTAAACGTTTTATTACTTTGTCACCACTAACTCCTATTGCTACTCACTTTCATATCAAACATGGCGCTAAACTAATAAAAATTAATGCAACATCTCAAAACTTTGAGTATGACTTCAACTAAGTTCCTGAGTAAATAGGACCACCACCACCTTCAGGTGTTACCCACTCTATATTTTGAGATGGTTCTTTAATATCACAGGTTTTACAGTGAATGCAATTTTGAGAATTAATTTTTAAAATATTTTTTTTAATTTCATTATCATATTCAACTTCATAAACTCCTGCTGGGCAGTATCTTTGAGCGGGTTCATCATATTCTTCAATGGTGAAGGTAGTTGATAAATTTTGATCATTTAGTAGTAAATGGCAGGGTTGATTTTCAGCATGGTTAGTTCCCGATAAGTAAACAGAGCTTGGTTTGTCAAAAGTGAATTCATTATCATACTTTGGATACTCTATTTTTTTGGAATCTCTTGCTGGAAGTAAACTCTCGTGGTCTGCATGCTTATGTTGAAGAGTAAAAGGAAGCTTACCTCCGAAAATTTTCTGATCAATACCAGTAAAAATCATTGCAGGAACAAGACCCCATCGAAAACTAGGTTTTACGTTTCTTGCTTGGTTTAGCTCTTCATAAATCCATGAATTTTTAAACTCTGTTTCATAAGCAGATAAATCAGTATTATTTTTAATATGATTATTAATGACCTCAGCTGCGATTATGCCACTTTTCATCGCTGTATGAGATCCTTTAATTTTAGGCATATTTAAAGTGCCTGCGTCGCATCCGATTAATAAGGCGCCCGGCATATGCATTTGAGGAAGACTTTGTAGTCCTCCCTCTATTAATGCTCTGGCGCCATAAGATATTCTTTTTCCCCCAGATAATAATTTTTTTATTTCTGGATGAGTTTTAAATTGTTGAAATTCATCGTAGGGAGAAAGATAAGGATTTTTATAATCTAGACCTATTACATAACCTAAATAGATTTGATTATTTTCAGCATGATAACAAAAGCTTCCTCCATAAGTATCGCTTTCCAGTGGCCATCCGACACTGTGAGAAACTTTTCCTAATTCATGTTTTTCATGATCAACTTCCCAAATTTCTTTAAAACCAATTCCGTATTGCTGAGGTGATTTATTCTTATCATCAAGTTTAAATTTTTTAATTACTTCTTTTCCTAAATGACCCCTGCAACCTTCTGACAGAATAGTTACTTTGCCTTTAATATTAATACCAGGCTCGAAATTATCTTTAGGTTTATTTTCACTATCTAAACCCATATCCCCAGTTTGAACACCAATCACTTCATCGCTTTCATTATAAATTAATTTACTAGCTGCAAACCCTGGAAAAATTTCTATACCTAAATTTTCTGCAAATTCACCCAACCATTTACAAAGGTTTGAAAGGCTAATGATATAATTGCCATGATTTTGAAGAGACTTTGGTAATAAGAAATTTGGAATTTTAAAACTTTTCTTATTTGTTAAAAAGGAAAAATCCTCTGAAGTTACTTTAGTATTGATTGGTGTGTCCAGTTCTCTCCAATTAGGAATGAGTTCATCCATAGCTTTAGTTTCAAATACGTTTCCACTTAAAACATGTGCTCCAACTTCTGATGCTTTTTCTAGGATGCAAATTGACAGCTCTTCATTAAGTTGCTTAAGTTTAATTGCTGATGAGAGACCTGCAGGACCTGCGCCTACAATAACAACATCGTATAACATTTCTTCTCTTTGTATTTCAGACATTTTTTATAAAGATAATATATTAAATATTACGAATCTATTTGATTAAGTAGATCTAGTTCTTTGATGATTTCTGGTATTGCTTGGAATAAGTCAGATGAAAGTCCATAATCAGCTACATTAAATATTGGTGCCTCTAAATCCTTATTTATAGCCACTATAACTTTACTTTCTTTCATTCCTGCTAAATGTTGAATTGCTCCAGAAATTCCAACAGCTATATAAAGTTCTGGTGCCACCATTTTACCTGTTTGTCCAACTTGATATTCGTTTCCTATATAACCAGAATCAACTGCTGCTCTTGAAGCACCTACAGCGGCATTTAATTTATCAGCTAAATCATACAAAAGTTTAAAATTATCTGAATTTTCTAAACCTCTCCCACCAGAAACAACAATTCTTGCACTTCCTAATTCAGGCCTATCACTTTTAGAAACTTCTTTGCTAACAAAATGAGTTTTAGCTTCTGAGTCAATAAAGGGTATTTCTTCAAGGGTAGCTTCCCCTCCAGAGTTTTCACACTTTTCGAAGGAAGAGGGTCTGATAGTTAGTAAATTTATTTCCTGATTTGTTTGAACATGTGAAATGGCATTTCCTGCATAAATAGGTCTAATAAAAGTATTTTCATTCTCTATACCAATAATATCACTTACTTGTGTAGTATCTAATAAAGCAGATATTCTTGGTAAAAGATTTTTTCCAAAAGTTGACGCGGGTGCAATAACATGAGAATAGGATAAAGCTGTTTTGGCTATAATAGGAGCCAATATTTCAGGAAGAAAGTTTTCTAGTTTCTCATTATCACATTTCAATACTTTGGATAGAAGGTGAATAGATTTAGAAGTATCTGATAGTGTTTGTATATCTTTTCCTAAAATTATTAGATGAACTTCATTATTTATTTTTTGAGCTGCAGTAATCGTATTTAAAGTTGAAGTTTTAAGTACTTGATTATCGTGTTCTGCTATTACTAAGACTGCCATTTATATTACTTTTGCCTCATTTTTTAATTTTTGAACTAACTCTTTTACATCCTTAACCATTACTCCAGCTTTACGAGTTGGTGGATCTATTACTTTTAAAGTTTTAATTTTAGGTTCGATGTCTATATCTAAAGTTTCAATTTCAATAGCCTCTAATGGCTTCTTTTTTGCTTTCATAATATTTGGCAAAGAGGCAAATCTAGGAGTATTTAATCTTAGGTCGCAAGTTAAAACTGCAGGTAAACTAGTCTCTAATTTTTCAATACCTTCATCAACCTCTCTAGAAATAAAAACTTTTTTATCCTCAATTTTTAAACTAGATATAAAACATCCTTGTGGCCAATTTAATAGCGCAGATAAAATTTGACCAGTTTGATTAGAGTCATCGTCAATTGCCTGTTTTCCCATTAAAACTAAATCTGGTTTTTCTTTTTCAATAATTTTTTTTAAAGTCTTAGCTACAGCTAAAGGTTCGAGAGAATTTTGAGACTTAACTAAAATAGATCTATCTATTCCCATAGCCATTGATGTTCTCAGTACGTCTTGGCATTTTTCCTCTCCTATTGAAATAGCAATTGTTTCTGTAGCAATACCCTGCTCTTTTAATTTAACTGCTTCTTCAATAGCATTTTCATCTGGGGGGTTAACTGACATTTTAACATTTTGAGTCTCAACTCCAGAGTTATCACTTTTCACCCTAATTTGGACCTTATAATCAACAACTCTTTTTACGGCAACTAGAACTTTCATTTGAATTTCAATAAAATAAACTAACTTCATTAAGTTTCAAGATGCAAAAAAGTCCTAAAATTATAAAAAAAAAGAAAATTTATAAAAATATTTATGAGTTAAATGTTAACTACAAATTAAATAAGAAATCTAAATATATTAAAGAAAATTTTATATTTAATGGGAATAGTGTTTCTGCAATTTGCTACAACGCTGAGGAGAAAGTATTTTATTTTATCAGACAGTATAGACCTAACTATCATTATAATAATTTTTCTTCATACCCTTTAGAAATTGTAGCTGGTGGAATAAATAGTAAGGAATCCAGTAGACAAGCTGCCCTAAGAGAAATTAAAGAAGAATTAGGTGTCAAACCTATCTCTTTGAAAAAATTAGACTCACTTATTATTGCTCCTGATTGTCTAGAGGAGATAACTGATATTTATTTTGCCAAGGTACCTATGATAACTAAATTTGAAATAGTCAATTATAAAGAAGGTGAGTTAATAAAAATTATACCAATGAAAAAAAAGAATGTTTTAAAGTTAGCTAAATCTAATAAAATTCAAAATATTGTTACAAAATATGCTTTTATGAAAATTTGTGAGCTTAAGATTTGATTTTAATCATTTCTTTATCATAAAGAGACGTTAAGTGGACTGAACAAGGAATTTTTTTTGTAGCTATTTCTAATTCGTATTTACCTTCATTGACAAAGTCTCTGTCAATTACATCATTACTTCTTATGTAGCCATAACCTATAGGCTTACCTATTGTATAACCATAACCTCCACTTGAAAGCCATCCAACTTGTTTTCCATTTCTAAAAATAGTCTCTCTACCCAAAAGAATTTGATTTGGGTCATCGCAAGTAAATCCTGCAAATATTTTTTTTAATCCTTTTTTCTTTTGTACTAACAGGGCTTGTTTTCCAATGAAATCTCTATTGCTATTTAATTTGGTAGCCCAACCTAATCCGGCTTCTAAAGGTGTATGATCTGGTCCTATATCTGAACCCCAAGCACGATAACCTTTTTCTAACCGACAGCTCTCTATACATCGGTAACCAGCGTTTACTAAACCAAATTCTTGACCATAGTTCATTATCGTCTCATATACATCGGAAGCATATTCTATAGGGAAATGGAGTTCCCAACCTAATTCGCCCATATAAGTAATTCTAATTGCATTTACCTCTGAATTTCCAATTTTAATTTTTTTATAAGAAGCAAAAGGGAACTCTTCATTTGATATATTAGTTTGAGTAACTCCTTGAAGGATTTTTCTAGAATGAGGCCCCATTAAAGAAAAGACAGAATAATCAAAAGTAACATTTTTAACATTTACTTCCATGTTGATTGGAATATTTGAATTTATCCAATCTAAATCATGGGTCATAAAACCCGTACCCGTGACCAAGTAAAAAGTATTTTCATCTAAAATAGTTATTGTAACATCACACTCAATGCCTCCATTTTGGTTTAACATTTGAGTGTAAATAGTTGAGCCAATAGGTTTATCTATTTTATTTGCACAAATATAATCCAATGCGTCAGAAGAGTCTTTTCCAGATATCATAAATTTTGCAAAAGATGTTTGGTCTATAAGTACAGCTTTTTCTCTTGTCGCTTTAACTTCATTGCCGACATCATTAAACCAATTTTGCCTATCAAAAGAATAAATATCTTTGGCTTCAACACCTTTTTTTGCAAACCAATTAGGTCTCTCCCAACCCATTTTTTCTCCAAAACAAGCATTAGCTTTTTTTAACTGATCATAAATTGGGGAAGTTTTAAACTCTCTAACTGAGGAATGTTCTTCAAAAGGCCAAGCCATGGTGTAGTGCTTAGCATACGCTTCATATGTTCTTTTTCTAACCCACTCTAAGTCTGAGTGTGGCTTTCCAAATCTTCTAATATCTACAGGCCATAAATCATAAGGTGGTTGTCCATTTGCCACCCATTCTGCAAGTGCCATACCCGCTCCACCACCTGCTGCAATACCATAGGCATTAAAACCTGCCCCTACATAAAAATTCTTTAATTCTGGACTTTCTCCTAAAATAAAATTTCCATCGGGAGTAAAACTTTCAGGACCATTAATAAGCTCTTTAATTCCTGCTGTTTCTAATTTTGGAACCCTACCAAGAGCATTATTCATTATGAGTTCAAAGTGATCAAAGTTTGAGTCCAATAATGAGAAATGAAAATCTTCTGGTACAGATTTCTCTGCCCAAGATAATGGATTTGGCTCATAACCACCCATGACTAACCCTCCCACTTCTTCCTTAAAATAAATCAATCTATCCGGGTCTCTTAAAGTAGGTAAATTTGACTCTACTCCCTCAATTTTTTCAGTAACTAAATATTGATGTTGGAAAGAAACTAAAGGAACATTTACACCCACAGTTTCTGCAAATTGTCTTGTCCACTGACCGCAACAAGAAACTATTTTTTCACATTTAATTAGACCCTTATCTGTCTCTAATCCTTTAATAACTCCATCTTCCAAAATAACTTTGATAGCTTTTGTCTCTTCAATAATTTTTGCTCCTTTTTTTCTTGCTCCCTTTGCTAGAGCTTGAGATATATCTGTGGGATTTGCCTGACCATCGGTGGGAAGAAAAGCTGCACCGTAAACATCATCTATATTCATAATAGGCCATAGGTCATTTGCTTCTTTTGCGGATAAGAGCTCCATTTCAAGACCAAAAGAATGAGCTGTAGTTGTCTGTCTTAACACCTCTTGCCATCTTTCTTTATTACAAGCAAGTCTTAGACCGCCGTTCATTTTCCAACCAGTGCTCAGACCTGTTTCTTCTTCTAACTTATTGTAGAGATCTACTGAATACCCTAACAATTGGGTAATATTCGCATTTGTTCTTAATTGACCTACTAAACCTGCTGCGTGCCAAGTACTTCCAGAAGTTAATTTACCACTTTCAATTAAACTTACTTCATGACCTAATTCTGCTAAATGATAAGCTGTAGAACAACCAACTATCCCCCCTCCAATGATGACAATCTTTGAACTATTGATCATTATAAATTTTCAAATGAATCTCTAAATTTTGATAAATTTTCAGATGTATAATCTGCATAGCTAAAATCTAGTTTGGATGTAATTTCAGAGACCATACTCCACATAGTTTCTCTTAAAAGACTTGCTGTTTTCATGGCGTTATATTTAATTATCAATTCTTTTGATGGTTTTTTATCAAAATACATCTCTAGTGCTAAATTTTCCATATCAAGATCAAAGTCATTATTAGAAGCCAATCCTCCTATATCGAACAACGGATCATTAAATCCACCATACTCCCAATCAATAACCCATATTTTAGAACCATCGTCTAAAAAATTTGCTGCTAAAAGATCATTGTGTCCAAAGACTATTTCCCTTGGAGATGATAGCTCTTGCAACTTGTTAGACTTTGAGAGTAAATCTGATATTAGTGAGGAATGAGTACTTTTATTTTTTAATAAAAAATTAGAATAATATTTAATCACATAGAAGACCCAAAAAATTGATGGTTGACCTGACAGCTTGTTAGGAATTGAGTGATGAATTTTTTTTACAATAGGGATGATTCTTTCTAAATTTTTCCTGATTGTTATTGGTTCAAGCGTTGTACTTTTTATATAATCTAGAACTAAAATGCCTGGTTCGTTGTAAATTAATTCTGGAGAAACACCTATCTCAAAAGCTGCTTTACTTACCAAAATTTCATTTGACCTATAGACTAAATGTTCAGGAATATCTGATCCCATCCTCACAACTGAGTCTTTACCTGAGTCTTTTACTAAGTAATTAAAATTAGTGATACCCCCTTCAAGAGGGCTAATTTCAATAGGTCCTGACCATATCGGTAATGATTTTATCTTATCTATGTTATTCATTTTTTAATCATAATTTTACGATAGATATTTATAACGAAAATATTATTAATTAACATAAATAGTTAATTAGAGGTTTGCAAATGGATCTTATCAGTAGATTAAATCAGGGACCCGTACTATGTGCAGAGGGTTATTTATTTGCTATGGAGAGAAGAGGTTATCTTCAAGCTGGTTCTTATGTTCCAGAAGTAGTTCTAGAACATCCAGAAGTTGTTACACAACTCCATAGAGAATTTATTCGAGCAGGCAGTGATGTTGTTCAAGCCTTCACATATTATGGACATAGAGAGAAATTAAGATTGATTGGTAAAGAAGAACTATTAGAACCTCTTCAAAAAAATGCATTGAAAATAGCAAAAGATGTATCTAATGAATTTCCAGAATTAGATTTAATGATAGCTGGTAATGTTGCTAACACCAATATATATGATCCTTCGGATAAACAGTCTCATATAGACTGTCAAAAAATGTTTGCAGAACAAATTGAATGGGCAAAACAAGATAATGTTGACTTTGTAATTGCTGAGACAATGAGCTGGACAGAAGAAGCAAGGATTGCTTTAAAAGAGATTAAAGATGCTGGTTTAATTGCAGTTGTAAATCTTGCTATACATAAAGGTGATAGGACTAGAGAGGGTCACACAGTTGCTGAGGCATGTAAGATATTAGAAGATCATGGAGCTGATGTTGTTGGGCTTAATTGTTATAGAGGTCCGGATATGATGATGAAGTTACTACCAAATATTAGAAATGAAGTTTCATGTCATGTTGCAGCACTACCTGTGCCTTATAGAACAAACGAAGAGTATCCGACCCATATGTACATTAAAGATCCCAATTGTGGTTGTATTGATGGTAATGTCTCACATATAGCCCTAGATGGTCTTACATGTAATCGTTTTGAAATGGCGGAGTTTACAAAACAGTGTATGGACATAAACGTAAACTTTATTGGTATATGCTGCGGAGCAGACCCTCACCATGTTCGCGAGATGGCTGTTGCAATGGGAAGAAAGCCTATTGCCTATAAATATTATCCTGATATGACGAAACACTTTGCTCACGGGACCGAAGAAAGCTTAAAAGAACATAATAAGGTCAATGAGTGGCTTAAATAATTCTTTGGGGAGGGATTGAAAATATTTAATTAAAATGAGTATTTGGGGAAAACTTTTAGCAGGTACCTTTGGATTTGCACTTGGAGGACCTATTGGGGCTCTTCTAGGTGTCATAGCCGGGCACAGCGTTGATAAAATAAGAAAACAGAAAGCTGGCTTCAATGGTAATGTTCAGTCACCTCAAGAAGTAATTACCATAGGTATAATAATTTTAGCAGCTAAATTAGCAAAAGCTGATGGTCAGGTAACCTCCGATGAAGTAAGTGCCTTTAAAGAGAAATTTAAAATACCTCCAGATTTTCAAAGCGATGTTGGTAAGATTTTTAATGAGGCAAAAAAAAATTCTGAAGATTATCATCAATACGCGCAGCAGCTCGGGATGATTTTTAGAGGTCAACCCCAAGTCTTAGAGCAAGTTATTAATCTTCTTTTTTTCATTGCTGAAGCTGATGGTGAAATAAGTAGTCCTGAAATAGCTTTTATAGAAGGATGTGCTAAGTATTTTGGTTTGAATAAAAATCAATATGAAAGTATTCAAACAATGTGGTTAGATAAACAAATTAACCCATACAAACTACTTGGTATAGAAAAAGAATGTAGTGATGAAGAGTTAAGAAAGAGATGGATAACTCTAAATAAAGAGTTACACCCTGATCAATTAAGAGCTCAGGGTGTTCCTCAAGAATTAATCATTAAATCTGAAGACAGACTATCCGAGATAAATCAAGCCTACGATAAAATAAAAATTTTACGCAATATCAATTAGATTTTTTTTAATTGATCTGCTTTGGCTTTGCCTTTGTCTTCAACAATTTCAAATTCGACTTTGTCGCCTTCATCGAGGCGGTCTAAACCTGCTTGTTGAACAGCTGTGATATGGACAAAAATGTCTTTATCTTCTCCTTCGGGAGCGATAAAACCATATCCTTTTTTTGGGTTAAACCATTTAACTGTTCCTGTAGTCATCGTATTACCTTTCTTAAAATAATAAGGTTCATAACCATCAAATCGTCAAACAATGTTTTTTGGGAAACGTATATTTTTGAATTCAATAATAATTAGCCTTAAATAGTATGGGTAGATTAATATACAATATTGCATTAAAAACAATCTGAAATTTGCCCTATCTAAACAAATTATGATCAACCTTAAGAGAAAAAATGGCGGTTTTACATCAATTTATAGAATTGAAATAGAAAACTATAAAAAAATAATCAAAATCTACGATCAAAATGCTTTCACTAGCTTTTTTAGAACTAATCTCAATAAATATAAACTATTTTATAAATCCCTAAATAGAATCAAGATATCTCCAAATTATAAGGTTTTATCTAATCATATAGTTGAAATAGATGAGATAGAAAATGAATATCATCTTACAAAAAAAAACCTGTTTTCAGACAATAAAAAGTTAAAAAAATTTAGAGATAAAATTAGGCGAATTCAAAAAATTGATAAAAAAACATTAGAGAAAAATTTAGTATCAGAAATTAAATACTATTTAAAAAATAAAGAGACACCAAAAATAATAGGAAATAATATTAAGAAGTTAGAAAAATATATTAACATCTATCCTCAAAATAAAGTTTGCCATGGTGATATACATTTTGGAAATATAATAATATCAAAAGAAAAGTTATATCTTTTAGATTGGGATTATAGCCTCATATCATGTACCGGTTATGAAATAGCTATGTTTGCATACCTAGAAAAGCTCAATCCAAAAGAAATTAAGACACTCTCAGAGATTTTTGAAATATCGATTAAAGAAATTAGGCACTACTACCCTGTCTGTATTTTATTAGATTTTCTATACCAAAATGTCTTGTTTAAAAATATTAATAAAAAATTATTAAATGAAACAACAAAATTTATTGAAGATATTCCTTAAAGTATTTATTTTTTAGAAGCTGCTTATAAGATAAAATTTTATTTTCAACAATTTTACCTTTATTGATGAACAAAAATTTATCTGTGACATTTTTTAATTCGTCTATTAAATGGCTACTGATTAAAGTTATAAGTCTATTATTTAAAGACATTTTTTTGACATCCTCATATAAAGTTTTTCTTAAACCTGGGTCTAAAGAATTAAACGGCTCATCAAGAAGAAATAGTGACTTTTTTCTCAATAAACTTCTAGCAATTGATACTCGTTGCTGTTCTCCACCTGAGAGGTCACTCACTTTCTTATTTAAATCAATATTAAGAGAAACTTTTTTCATAATATTTTTAACTATTTTGAAATTATTTTGATTTTGTTTCATATCCGGATCAATGCCTAAAATAATATTTTCAAAAATTGTTAAATGATCAAAATTATTATGATCTTGAAACAAAATAGAAATATTTCTTTCAGGAGGTTTCAAATATGTAATATTATTTTCATTAAGAAATATAGAGCCATTATTAGGTTTTAAAAATCCAGCTAATAAATTAAATAAAGTAGATTTACCCGAACCACTCTTTCCTATTACTCCAACTATATTATTATCAGTTACATCAAAATTGAATTCAAAAGTAGTTTTATCAAATTTATATTTGAGTTGTTTAACTTTTAACATTTTGTTTCAGTAGCTTTGAAGTTAAATACATAATTAATATAATAAACATTATAAATAAAGATAAGGTGAAGAAAGCATCATTGTACCTATAGTTACTATAAAGTTGCGATATATATAAGGGGATCGTTTTAAATGTACTATTATTAAAGATAGTTACAGATGTTAGGTCTCCTAAACTTAATACAAAAACGGTAGTACAGACTAATATAAATTCAAATCTAATTTTAGGTAAATCAATCTTAATTAATCTTGTAAAAGATGTGATATTCAAAAGGGTAATATTTTTGAATTCAAAGTTATGATTTTCAATAAATTTTCCTGAAAGAAAAATAAACATTATGGGTGTTATAAAAAAACTATTAATAATTGATACAATCCAAATATTCTCAAAAATAAAATTAAGTTTAAAATTTAGATAAAAAATCATGGCTGATAAGGAGAGTGATGGAATAAAAAGTAACATTGAAATAGAAAGAAAAATAAATTTATGAAAAGGAGATTTTTTATCTAAAAAAGATCTATAAACATAAAGAGAAGATAATGTTAATGAGATCGAAATTGATAAAGATAAAGTTGAGACTAAGAGACTATTGAATACACTTTTTAAAAAAGTAATCGAAATTAATAATTCTGTATTAAATGACATAATACCCTTAATAAGAACCAAAAAGGGTATAGAGAAATAAACAATTATTGACCAAAAAATTATTTCAATAAATAAACTTTTTTCTAAATTTTTATATGATTTTTTAAAAGTGGTGAAAGTATTAAAAGTTGTTGTTTTGCCAATTATTGAAATTGATATTAGTAAAATTATAGCTAACTGAGTTATGCCTAATAGGATTCCCATTTTCAAATCAGCATCAAATACTATAGATTGATAAATGGCTAACTCTATAGTGGTAAGATTAGGTGATCCGGATAAGAGGTAAACTATAGTAAAATTACCAATACAAAAAATAAAAGATAAAATTAAATTAGGATATTTTTCAGCTGATTTCAGAACACATGCAATGGGACATCTTATGGTGAAGATGTTAGAGCAGCACGATAGGAGTAAGTTTGAAATTTATGGTTTTTATTTTGGTCCAAAGATAAATTCAAATGATGAATTATCAAAAAGAATTCTGAAATGTTTTGATAAATTTGTTGATATAAGTTTAATAGAAGATTTAGAAGTTGCAAAGATTTCGAGAGAAATAGGCTTAGATATTGCAGTTGATTTTATGTGTTATACAGGAAACTATAACAGGTTTGGTGTATTTACAAAGAGATGTGCACCATTACAAGTTAATTTTTTAGGTTATCCTGGAACATTAGGCGCAGACTTTATTGATTATATTATTGCTGATAAGGTGGTCATCCCTGCAAATCAACAGCCTTCTTACACTGAAAACAAAATTTACCTACCGCATTCATACCAGCCTAACGACAATACCAGAGTGATTTCTGAACGTAGCCCGGCACGAATTGAGATGGGACTGCC
>ERZ802822.169-NODE-169-length-49750-cov-33.184809_pt1 | contig 49750 bp, 44 predicted proteins | sample MGYA00345649_ERZ802822 | MGnify/ENA primary metagenome ERZ802822 (study PRJEB30503, sample SAMEA104212359) | marine metagenome | biome: Westerlies Biome; feature: [SRF] surface water layer (ENVO:00010504) within the epipelagic zone...; material: water...
CACCGGCAGAACGTGGGGGCCGGCAGACAGACAAGCAATAGCGCGATGCCGACGTGCAGCGGCCAGAAAAACGACTCAGGAGACAGTAGAGATAAAAAAAGCGTTGCACTAAATGTCAGTGTCACGCGGTTCACCACCACAAAATAGCGAAAATTCACCTGTGAGAACGTGGCGGTGTCAAACCAAGGGCACCATACTAATCGTATACGGATTGATTAGACTCCGCGGGTCGTTTCTGTAAGAGGAGACCAAAGGGGGCCATGAGATCAAAAAAGACGATAAAGGTCTTAGACGAGAGTAAATAAGCGGTACCCATGCCAAAACGCGCACTGAGGAAATTCCTACCTACGCCAACTCGGCTCCGCAGAGTCAAGGGGCTTGGTGCGTTTAAAGATATTTTTGATCGTCAGGAACTCTGGCACATTAGCCGTAGCTCTATCGCCCGCGCTACGGGCATTGGACTGTTCTGCGCAATGGTGCCGTTGCCCGGACAAATGCTGGTAGCTGTCTTTGTGGCGATACGTTTAGGGGCGAATGTGCCTTTGGCGTTCTCACTCATCTTCGTCACGAACCCTCTCACCATGCCCGTGGTCTATCTGGCTGCTTACCTACTGGGTAGTTGGCTGCTGGGTATGCCGGTCATCGATGTGAGTTCAATCAATTGGCTTGATGTTACCAGTCCTGAGCTGCTTAAAATTTGGCCTCCGTTTTTGCTGGGTTGTCTAGTTCTCGGTGCTCTAGCTGCGTTTTTCGGCTACTTTATCGCCGATGGTTTGTGGCGCATGCGACTTGCGCAGCGTATCAGCGAGCGCGCAGAGCGTAGGAAAGATCGGCGGAGACTACTTCGAGAAACGCGAAACCAAGCGCGCACTGACAGGCTAAAATCGAAGCGCTAGCGTGACTCCCGCAGCCCCTCCGTCACAGACAGTCTTGCTGCCGTCATCGCCGGCAGTGCGCAAGAAGCTACAGAGAGGAGCAGTGCCGCCACTGGCACCGCGATGAAGTCATAGATCCGAATGTCAACGGGCACATAAGCCAGCGGGTAGACTGCTGTATCAAGGAGCGGACTACCCGTGTACGCCTCCAAGGCGAAAACAAGATACGGCGTCAAGCTCGCCAATATAAAGCCAAACAACGCACCCAAGCCAGCGCCACCGGCACCGATTATCCCGCCCTGGATGATAAAAATGAGTGCAATGTCCGCGCCAGTTAAGCCCATTGCACGTAGCATTGACGATGAGGCTCGCCTGTCCGAGACCACCAACACCAATGAGGTCACAACGTTGAACGTCGCTATAATCAAGAGCGAAGCAAGCATCAATATGACAATTCGTCGTGACAGCTCGATAGCTTGATATAAATTACCCTGGCTTGACGTCCAGTCAGTGACCCAAAAGTTAGGCGCGAGAGCAACTTTAAGTTGGCTACTGAGGCGAGCAGCAACGAGGGGGTCACTCAACGTTAACGACAAACCACTCCCCAATTGCAGTTGGTTAAGCTTGCCGCTATTGGGGCCTGCAAGTGCAAATATCTGATCTATTTCCGTTTCGGAGTCGAGTATGCTGACTACTGAAAGTCCGCCCGGCACGAGTCGATTACCCACGGCGCCGACTGAATAGAGCGCAGAAACGCGATCGCCTACCTTGACCCCCAGACTAGAGGCAAGTGCGGAGCCGAGGATGACCTCATTGGCACGCAGGCTGCTAATTGGAGGTGCCAAATAAGACTCATAGACAGGTAACACCTGCGAGTCTGCGATCGCCAGTCTTATGACCTGAGCTTGTCCGTCTGCTGTCAACATTGCATCCAGGTCAGTAAAGCGCAAAGTTCGTAACACACTCGACAGCTCAACCAAGTCGGATTGGATTTGACCCCACTCCCTGTCATCCGCATAACCACGGATCGTCACATGTGGCACTAAACTCAGAATTCGAACCCGCATCTCTCGTTCAAAACCATTCATAACGGACAACGCGGCGAGAAGAACAGACACGGCAATGATCATGCCTAGAACGGAAAGGCGCGATAGAAATGCCGAAAGTCCCTGTCCGGAGTCAGTTGCCTGACGCAATGCGATATCCCAATGCAGTCGCTTCATGTTACGTCGCGGCGTCACAGCAGCGTCAGCTGGCCGTCTACGAGCTGGTAGCGGCGTTGCGCGGCGGCTGCAATATTGGGATCGTGGGTAACAATAGCGAAGGCAGTATCCTGATAAACCACCTCATTCAGCAGCGTCATGACATCCTCGGCTGTACGTGGATCCAAATTTCCAGTGGGCTCGTCCATGAGCAGACATGCTGGACGGTTAATAAGCGCCCTCGCTATGGCCACTCGCTGACGCTCTCCCCCAGAGAGTCGGCTGGGCCGGTGATGCAGTCGCTCAGACAAGCCCAAACGGACCAACAATTCCTCCGCGCCGCTCAATGCTGCCTTTGGCGACTCTCCGGCAATCCTAGCAGGCATCGCAACAGCCTCAACCGCAGAGAACTCTGGCATCAGGTGGTGAAACTGGAACACAAAGCCCAAGTGTGCGTTTCGCCATTGGCACAGCGCAGCCTCGGTCAGTAGCTTCAGATCCGTATCACCCAATAAAACCTGTCCCGCTGTCGGGTGTTCTAGACCACCTAGAATGTTCAGCAAGGTAGATTTTCCAGCGCCGGACGACCCAACAATGGCGACTCTATCGCCCGCATTGAGCTCAAAGCTTAAGTCGCGCAGTACTGAAATTGGACCCGCCGGAGATGGATAGTCCTTTGATACGCCTTCAGCTGATAAAATACTCACTACGCGTCCAATCCCTCTAGTGCCAAAACGGGTGATATTTTACTCGCTCGGTGGGCCGGATAGACTGCGGCCAACAGGCTGAGTGCAAGTGCACCCAGCAAAATAAAGCTGACATCACGCCATTGAAGCTCGGTGGGAAGCCCACCGATGTAATAAATACTCGGATCGAACAACGTCCAGCCCAACATGGACTCGGCTAGCCTCATAAGTTGCTCAAGATAGAGTGTTAATGTCACTCCTAGCACGAGCCCAACGACAATTCCGAGCGCGGCCAGAACCAGCCCATGCATGATAAACACCCTTCTAATGCTATCTGGCGTTAGTCCCAGCACACGCAGCGACGCAATATCAGAGCGCTTTTCGGCAACGGACATGGTTAAGGAGGAAACAACACTGAACGCGGCAACAGCAATAAGAGCGCCCAACAGAGTACCGACCATTACTTTCTCCATCCTGATCGCGGCGAACAAGGATTGGTAGGCCTCCGTCCATGTAACCGCTTTTAGCTGCCCATCACTTCTGAACTCGATATCACGTGCTAGTTCGTCAGCGCGAAAAGCGTCTGAGAGCTGCAGCCGAACGCCATCCGGCTTTGGCGAGCTACTCAACCTACTGGCTGTGTCTAGAGACGTTAAGACCATAGACGCATCCGGGGATGCTCCCACTGATATGAGCGCACCGACTGTGAGATGACGATAACGTGGAAGCAGCCCAAATGGCGTCATAGCCACCGCCGGCAAAACCGCATCAATACGGTCACCAATCCCCACGCCTAAGTTGCGAGCTAGCGCTTCACCCAGCGCTGCCTGATAGCGTGTGGTCATAACCTGTCCGAGGTCACCGTCAATGACCGTCAGACCTAATGCCTCCTGAGGCCGTCCGCCCAGACCTGTCAGCTCAGCCCCAGCAGTGGTAAATTCGCCTCTAAGCATCAGCTGACGACGGATGTAGGGCATTGTCGTCACGGAGAGGCCCTCGGGTGCTAATTGACTAACAACCGCTTGGACACGAAGTGGATCATCAGACTTGATCTCGACATGCGGTATTGAATTGAGCAATCGCCCAGTGAGTTCGCCAGCCAAACCGTTCATGACCGACAGCACAACAATCAGACTGGCAACACCCAGGGCCATGCCTAACGCGGCAAAAATAGATACGCCGCGCGTGAAGGCCCGCTGCTCCCTACTAAAACTGAGCCTCGTAGCCAATTCGACTTCCAGCAGAGTCGACATCAGCGATCTGAAGGATCGAACTCAACTGCGCCGTCGCTCCGATTAGTCAGGACCGTTCGTGTTTCTGTTTCGCAGCGCTGTGGATCACCGCCACACAGGTCGCAGGATTGATCGATACCCAGCGCGCCAATACCGCCACACGACCCTTTGATAGGTGCCCGTCCGGACATCACACCAATGGCCATGGCTGCCATGATAGCGGCAAATGCTAAAAAGCTGATCGCAAAAATCATCATTGGCCTTCCCCGTTCTCGGATGCCAGCAACCAAGGCATCATATCGTCGTTATATGAGCTTATCAGTTCATCGCCCTGCCGCGAAATAAGGTATACGGCCAGATCGTACGTATTGGCTAAGCGAAGTGCTTCTTTCGTACCTACTACCATTAAGGCGGTAGCCCAAGCATCGGCCAACATCGTCGATGGGTGTATCACAGTGGCTGAGACAAGATCATGCTCAATTGGAAATCCTGTTCTCGGATCGATTAAATGTGAATAGCGTCGTCCTTCGCTCTCGAAGAAATTTCGGTAATCCCCCGATGTGGCAATACCAACATCCGATACAGAAATCGCGGTAAATATCTTTCCACCAACGCCAGGCACAGGCTCTTCGATAGCGAGGCGCCACTGATCACCGCGTGGACTTTTACCCCGCACCTGAACCTCGCCACCGACTTCTAACATGAAATTCGCAATCCCGAGTTCGTCAAGCGCGTCCGCCCCAAGATCGACCGCGTAACCTTTGGCTATTGACGAAAAATCCAACATCGCCATGGCGTCTCGTTTAACAAAAGTTCGGGACGACAGATCCCAAGCGAACGCATTAAGACCGACGAACTTTTGGGTTTCTTCCAGTTGATTGCCACTGGGCCTGCGCGTGGGCCCCTTTGGGCCAAAGCCCCAGAGGTTTATGAGAGGCGATACGGAGGGGTCATACGCACCATCCGTCGCGTAGTAGATATCGAGCGCCGTATTAAAAACAAGCGCGAAGTCCCAGTCCACCTCCATGGCGGTCTGGGCCTCGGCGGCATTCAGTCGGCTCAGCATGGAGTCTGGTTGGTAGTGATTCATACTGCCATCGACGACAGCGAAGGCATCTTGAATTAGCTGCGTCACAACCTGTTCGTCAACGTTAGTACCAGCGCCATGGTAGGTTAAGTGCCACTGGGTACCGAAGATTGGCCCCGACATTCGTGTCACGTCTGGCGACTGTTGACAGCCGGCCATACATAGCAAAAAGGCCAGCGCTAAGGCTGGCCTCATAAGATGACTGATCACTTAATCAGCCGCCAAAGTCATCGAGGAAGATGCTCTCGCGTTCGACACCCAAGTCCAACAGCATTTCAATACAGGCCTTGTTCATCATGGGTGGCCCACACATGTAGTACTCACAGTCTTCCGGTGCTGGATGATCCTTGAGGTATTGCTCGTAGAGAACATTGTGGATAAAGCCGGTGAGGCCATCCCAGTTGTCTTCTTCCTGTGGATCCGATAGCGCCACGTGCCAGTCGAAATTGTCGTTCTCTGCTGCCAGGCTATCGTAGTCTTCTACATAGAACATCTCTCGTAAAGACCGCGCACCGTACCAGAAGCTGATTTTTCGATCGGTATTAATTCGACGGAGCTGATCAAACAGGTGGGAGCGCATCGGAGCCATGCCAGCGCCGCCGCCTATAAAAACCATCTCAGCCTCAGTCTCTTTGGCAAAGAACTCACCGAATGGACCGTAGACATTCACTGTGTCGCCCGGCTTTAAATTAAAGGCCCAGCTGGACATGATACCGGGGGGCAACCCCTCTGTTCTCGGTGGTGGTGTCGCCACGCGGATGTTGAATTTTACGACACCCTTTTCTTGAGGATAATTCGCCATGGAATAGGCGCGAATAGTCGTTTCAGGACAGCTTGACTCCAATTTGAAGAATCCGAAGTGCTCCCAGTCGCCGCGGTAATCCTCGCCAATATCAAAGTCGGCAAACTTTACGGCATGCGGTGGGCACTCAAGCTGCACATAGCCGCCAGCGCGGAAATCACAACTTTCGCCCTCGGGCAGTCTTAACACTAACTCTTTGATAAACGTCGCGACGTTGTCGTTGGATTCTACCGTGCACTCCCACTGCTTGACGCCAAAGACTTCTTCCGGAATCTCAATCTTTAGGTCCTGCTTCACGGGTGTTTGACAGGATAGCCGCCAGCCGTCGTTGGCTTCACGGCGCGAGAAGTGGCTCTCCTCTGTGGGCAGCAATGAGCCACCCCCTTCCGCAACGATACACTTACATTGAGCACAGGTACCGCCGCCACCACATGCGCTAGCGAGGAAAAGGTCAGCGTCGGCCAAGGTCTGCAGCAACTTCCCACCAGCGGGCACCTGAATGGTTTTTCCACCGTTGATCTCTATATTGATATTCCCACTGGCCACGAGCTTGCTGCGTGCGACCAAAATGACCATCACTAAGGCAACCACAACGGCAGTGAACATACCAACGCCAAAGAAAATAGTTGTATACAAGAGCCTCTCCTCGAGTTGCTACAGCTGATTAAATATCGATGCCGCCAAACGACATAAAGCCCAAAGACATCAGGCCTACAGTGATAAAGGTTATGCCGAGCCCCTGCAACCCATCCGGGATATCGCTGTACTTTAATTTTTCTCGAATCCCGGCGAGCGCCACGATTGCTAGAGCCCAACCAACGCCTGAACCAAAACCAAATACCGCACTTTCGGCGAAATTCAAGCTGCGCTCCACCATCAGCAGCGAAGCACCTAAAATGGCGCAGTTGACTGTTATAAGTGGTAGGAAGACACCTAAAGCGGAGTACAAAGCGGGTACGTACCGGTCTAAGAACATCTCCAAAATCTGCACCATCGCAGCGATAACACCGATGTACGACAGAAGCCCCAGAAAACTCAGGTCAAGTTCGGGGTATCCGGCCCACGCCAAGGCACCCTCGGCCAGCAGGTTTTGATAGATGAGGTTGTTCACAGGTACCGTGATGGTAAGAACGACAACAACCGCAATGCCAAGCCCAAACGCCGCTGAAATCTTTTTCGATACAGCTAGAAAAGTACACATCCCCAGGAACCAGGCGAGCGCCATGTTCTCAATAAAAACGGCCCTAACAAACAGGCTTAAGAAATGTTCCATCAGGCACTCTCCTCAACCGGTGTGTGCTTGGCAATTTTAAACTCCGACTCTTCAACCTGCTCGGTTTGAAACGCTCTAATTCCCCAGATCAAAAAGCCTATCAAGAAAAAGGCACTCGGAGGCAAAAGGAGCAAGCCGTTCGGGTTATACCAGCCACCCTCTGTCACAACAGGTAGTATCTCGACACCCATGAGAGAGCCGGCACCAAAAAGCTCCCGAACTACACCCACAGCGATCAGAACGAATGAATACCCGAGACCGTTGCCCAACCCGTCGAGAAAACTGGGGATCGGTGGGTTTTTCATAGCGAACGCCTCGGCCCGTCCCATGACGATACAGTTTGTAATGATCAAGCCGACGAATACGCTCAGTTGCTTAGAAATATCGTAGGCGACCGCCTTGAGGATTTGATCTACCACAATGACGAGTGACGCGATTATGGTCATCTGCACGATGATTCGAATACTCGAGGGAATAAACGTGCGTATGCTCGAGATGAAAAATGAGGAGAAGGCGGTAACAGCCGTTAAAGCAACCGACATCACTAGGCTAACTTGAAGTGAGGACGTAACCGCCAGCGCAGAACAAATACCTAAAATTTGAAGCGCAATAGGGTTGTTTTGAATGACAGGCGAAAACAAAGTCTCTCGAACGTTCATTAGGCATTACCTCCGCGGAGATTTCCAAGAAGTGGCGCGAAACCGTCATCGCCAAGCCAGTATTGGACCAAGTTATGAACGCCCTTGGTCGTTAACGTGGCCCCTGATAGCCCATCGACCTGCCACTGAGCCTCAGGCGAGGACGGCGTAACGGCGCCCTTTAAAACAGAGATAGCAACATCACCTTCTTTGTAGGCAAGTTTTCCGGCCCATTTGGCTTTCCAACTCGGGTTATCCACTTCCCCTCCCAACCCGGGTGTTTCACCATGTTCGTAGAATCCCAGGCCAATGATGGTATTTGCATCTGATTCCAACGCGACAAAGCCATATAAGGTCGACCACAAACCATAACCTCGGATAGGTAAAATGATGCGATCGAGACCGCCGTTGTCATTGTTCACAAGATAGACAACGGCTTGGTTCTCTCGGCGGATGATTTTTGCCGGGTCTTCATTGCTCACCAGCGCGCGCGATTGCGCTGGGTCTTTTGCCGATCGACGCTGATCGAAAGTCGCCGGGTCAACGTCGTCTACAAATAGCCCCGTGTCGAGGTCGACGACTCGAGATTGAATGCGCTCGAACTGCTCTTCCACACTGAGTTCGGCGTCATAAATACCACCGGCCATCAGGATATTGCGCTTCAAATCACGCGCTTTGTTCGCCTCTTGCTGCGGCTTAAGCGCTACAGCGGCGGTCGATACGACGACCGAGCAGACAATACATAAGCCCAGCGCTACCATCAGGACGCGCGACAGCGTTTCGTTATTAGCCGACACGGGCAAGTCTCCTCTTAATATTGGCTTGAACCGCGAAGTTATCGAACAGCGGCGCAAAAAGGTTTGCAAACAAGATGGCGAGCATCATGCCCTCAGGGAACGCGGGATTGACGACTCGGATGAGGACGCACATGACACCAATAAGCGCGCCATAAGCCCAACGCCCCCGATTTGTCATGGCAGACGAAACAGGGTCAGTCGCCATAAAAAAGGCGCCGAATGCGAAGCTACCGATGACCATATGCCAATACCAAGGCATCGCGAACATCGGGTTGCTGTCGGAGCCGATGCCGTTGAGCAGTAAAGAAAATGCGATCATACCCGCGAAACAGCCAGCCACGACTCGCCAAGACGCAATTCCCTGGAGAAGGAGAATGCCGCCTCCAATCATGATGGCCAGAGTCGAGGTCTCTCCGATCGATCCGGGCATCGCGCCTGTGAAGGCGTCCCACCACGTATACGCGGCCGTAAGGCCTTCCATGCCTTCAGTAGCGACAACACTTAGGGCGGTTGCGCCTGAGTAGCCATCGACCGCGGTCCAGACGCTATCGCCCGATAATTGCGCGGGATACGCGAAATACAGAAATGCGCGTCCGGTCAGCGCTGGGTTGAGAAAGTTCTTGCCGGTCCCACCAAATACCTCTTTCGCAACCACGATACCAAAGGTGATTCCCATTGCTGCCTGCCACAGTGGCAAGTCGGGTGGTAACGTGAGCGCAAAAAGGACTGAGGTGACAAAGAATCCCTCGTTGATTTCATGCCCCCGTTTCATTGCAAAGAGGACTTCCCAAAAGCCACCGACAACAAATGTGACAGCATAAAGTGGAAGAAAATGTACGGCGCCGTATAAAAAATTATCCCACAGACTGTTGGGATCGAAACCGCCCAACCCCGCAACAACCGCACCGCGCCAACCATCCAACGCGTAGCCGCCAGCTGCGATAACTTCATTGGCTTGGTAACCTAGGTTGTACATGCCATAGAACATGGCGGGAAACGTACAGAACCAGACCGTAATCATGATTCGTTTCAGGTCGATACCATCACGAACATGCGCCGACGATTTCGTAACACTTGCCGGGGAGTAAAAGATCGTGTCTACCGCTTCATAGAGCGGATACCAAGCCTCATATCGGCCACCTGACTTAAAGTGGGGCTCGATATTATCTAACGTGCTTCTTAAACCCATGTCTTACCCCTCCTTCTCGATGCGTGCCAAATTATCTCGTAACACTGGTCCATATTCGTACTTGCCTGGGCATACGTAGGTGCACAATGCCAAGTCTTCCTCATCGAGTTCCAGACAGCCTAGGGCTTGCGCAGTCTCTGTATCTCCCACTAGTAAGGCCCGGAGCAACTGTGTTGGCAGCACATCTAGCGGCATGACCCGCTCGTAGGCACCGACTGGCACCATGGCCCGCTCTGACCCGTTGGTCGTCGTGGTCATCGCCAGTGGGCGTCGTCCAAATAAGCTGCTCAAATAAATGCCCATCACAGAATGTTTGCTTACCCCCGGTGATAGCCATCCAGCTAGGACGCGATCCCGCCCCTCGGCCAGCAGGGAAATTTGGTTGTGAAAGCGGCCCAAATAGGCTGAGTGTGCTTGCACCCGTCGCCCGCCTAAAACCGACCCGCTTATCAAGCGATTCTCGCCGGGTGATTGCTGACCTGCCACCAGCGCTTCCATGTCGGCGCCTCGTCTCGTGCGGATAATTTGTGGAGTAAGAGCGGCAGGTCCTGAGATTGACACCACGCGATCAACGAACAGAACGCCGTCGAGGAATAAGCGCCCTATGGCAATAACGTCTTGATAGTCAATTGTCCAAGCCAGCTTCGTTAGCGAAGCGCCTTGCAAAAAGTGCACATGCGTACCCGCGAGCCCGGCAGGGTGTGGACCGTCAAATGCAGCCGAAACGATGCGCTCGTGTGCGGCCACAGGCACATTACTCGTTGGTGCAACGCAAACATAAACTGGGCAATCGACCATCTTAGCGAGAAGTTCCTGCCCTAAGACAAAAGCCTCACTCTGCTCGCCAATAACGAGGTCGGGGTCCACCGCGTGCGGGCGGGTATCCATCGCAGTGACAAAGAGCCCACTTGGGTTTGTGCTCGGGTCCGCGATCTTACTAAAGGGGCGCGCTTTAATTGCCGTCCATTCCCCCGACTCCAGCAGGCGCGCCTTTACCTCGTCACCTGTCAGCGAGCCCGCTTGTTCTGCAGATACTGCATCCCAGGTTCTTGGCTCAACCGCATCGTCTACCTCGATTACCAGAGACTGGAAGACCCTCCTCGCACCGCGGTTTACTGCGGTAACACGGCCCGAGGCTGGCGCTGTGTAGACCACGCCCTCGCACTTCTTGTCGGCAAAGAGCGCCTGCCCTTTCGCAACAGAGTCGCCCTCAGACACAAGCATTGTAGGCTTCATGCCGATGTAGTCCGCGCCAACGAGCGCGACGTGGCGCGGTAAAGTGACCCCGCCAATGGCCTGCTCTGGCGTTCCTGCCAGTGGAATGTCTAATCCGCGGCGAATTTTAATCATGCCTTTCCCTATCTACGTTCGCTTTTTGCGCGCACGCGCTAACGCTGGCTGCCATGTAGTCAGCTTGCACTGAAGGTCGCCAGACTAAGTCTGATGTAAGCGTGGCCACTCCCCCCAGTGAAGTGAACTACAGATTTGCCGATGGCTATTCATAGCAACGTTTTACGACAACTTTGTTTTTCATTCGGCGCGGGAATTCTAGCGAAGCTATCGCCGACTTACCACACTTCTCTTTAAATCAAAGCCCACCGGCATCGGTGGGTGGGTAGGTCAAATACTGAATCCCCGCCATTTTCTCCAACACACGAAAAACTTGACAGCTGTAGCCATATTCATTGTCGTACCACAGATATAAAACGGCATGTTTTCCGTTGACGATGGTCGCTTGGGCATCAAATACACAGGCCGCGCGCGACCCCACAAAATCACTCGATACGACTTCAGACGAGTTTGAGTAGTCAATCTGTTTTCGATAACTGCTGTGCAAGGCCATTTTGCGCATGAACTCATTGAGCTCTTCCTTGCTTGTCTCTCTACCCAAGGTCACATTCAGTATCGCCATGGAGACATTCGGCGTCGGCACCCGGATCGCATTCCCCGTCAATTTTCCCGATAACTCGGGCAGGACTTTTGCAACAGCCTTTGCCGCACCTGTCTCGGTTAGTACTAAGTTCAGTGGCGCACTTCTGCCACGACGATCGGCTTTATGGTAGTTGTCGATCAAATTCTGATCATTGGTAAAGGCATGAACCGTCTCGACATGACCTGAGTGAATCTCAAACTCATCGTGAATGACTTTCAAAGGCGGCACAATGGCATTGGTAGTGCAAGAGGCTGCCGACAGGATGGTGTCGCTGGATGCGATATCGCTATGGTTTATACCCGCTACAATATTTTTAACATCGCCTTTTCCTGGCGCGGTCAGGATGACTTTACTAGCGCCCTTTGCTCTGAGGTGTCGTGACAGTCCATCACGATCACGCCAGACCCCTGTGTTGTCGACCACCAAGCAATTACTGATACCGTGAGCCTCATAATCGACATCCTCTGGCGCGTTGGCGTAAATCACCTTGATCTCATTGCCATTAGCCACAAAGGATTGACGCTCCTCATCGACACGAATAGTACCGTCGAATACGCCGTGTACCGAGTCGCGTCGCAGCAAGCTAGCGCGTTTTAATAAATCATCAGGTGCACTGCCTTTTCGAACTACGATGGCACGGAGACGCAAGCTATCTCCACCGTCTGTCTTCGCCACCAAAATCCGAGCCATGAGCCGACCGATCCGACCAAACCCAAAGAGCACGACATCGAGTGGCCCCTCCAGTTGCTGCGTTGAATCAATCAAGTAGGACAATCTATCCGCGACAAAGTCATCAAGCGACAGATCGGCTCCTTCGTTCTTGTCAAAGTACTCAACCGATAAACGACCGAGATCCACATGAGATGGTCCTAGATTCAGCTTGGACATAGAATTGAGCACGCGAATCGTCTCAAACTCCGACAGCTCGTTATCTTCGACCTGACGGACCCATCGATGCGTTTTCATGATGTCGAGAACGCTGAGGTTCACGAGCGACTTACCATAAATGTAACACTTAACATTATTTTCGCGGGCCAACGTACCGACAATAGGGATCATGGATTCGGCGAGCGCTTCACGCTCTTTCCAATCTACGAAATAATCATCGGGACGCTGGCGCTTTCTTTGTGGCGCCATGCTCTTTCCTTAGCTAAAAAGCTCTCGACTGAGCTTCGTTTGTGAGTGTCCTGCAATTATCACTCCGAGATGAGGTGAACAGCAACCGTTCAGCTCTAGTAAGCGACAGTGGTGACACGTAAAATCGCACTCCGCTCAGGGAGAGCCCATGACCTCATTTTGCGACATCGTAACTGCATTACCGTGGCCTAACGCCGTAGGTAAACGAACTGCCGTAGGCCCTCTGCTCGGCTCAGCACAATCGGAAGCCGTAGCCGAGCTGGCAATGTCGTCACCCCTAATTCTCGTTATCACGGCAACAACTACAGAGGCGTACAACTTAACCGCTGAACTTCCCTTTTTTCTCAGGGACTCCAGAGAAATCTTGCTCCTCCCCGACTGGGAGACTTTGCCTTACGATAACTTCTCCCCCCACGAGGACATCGTCTCGGATCGATTGAAGGCGCTGTCACGGCTGCCAACTCTGAAAAGCGGCATCATCATCACTTCCGTCACCACTCTCATGCACAGGCTTCCACCTCGCTATTTCGTTGACGCTGGCGTATTAAGTTTGACGTCTGGCGATGCTTTGGACGCGCCTACTTTCATTCGGAATCTCACTCGTAATGGCTACCGCAGCGTCGATACTGTTTATCAGCACGGTGAGTTTGCAACTCGCGGTTCGTTGCTGGACGTTTTTCCCATGGGATGTGACGAGCCACTTCGGATCGACTTATTTGACGGCGAGATCGAATCACTCAGAAGTTTCGACCCCGAAACTCAGCGAACATCGCACCGCCTAGAGCGTATCGATTTATTGCCTGCTCGAGAGTTTCCTTTGACGAGTGACGCCATAGAGCGATTTAAGATCGACTGGTATCGCAGTTTTGATGGCGATCCTGAAAAGTGCAGTGTGTTTAACGAGATCAGTCAGGGGCGTGCTCCGCAGGGCGCAGAGTATTATCTGCCCCTCTTCTTCGACGAATGTCACACCCTGTTTGACTACCTGCCGCATTTAACGCCCATGGTGCTTATCGGGGATAATGTGCATTCCGCTGACCGGTTTTGGAAAGAAGTCAACCGACGCTTCGAGGAGTACGGTGTAGATCCAAGGAGGCCTCTGGTAGTTCCTCGAAGAGGCTTTATACCGCCCGAGGAGTTGTTTCAAGCCATAGGTAAGCATTGCGCGCTTGAATTTCGTGATAACAAGGACGCATCTGTGCATGTCGCCCTCGCGTCTTACACTCCCGAGCCCTTTGCGTCGACAGACGATTTTCGCAACGTCTCAGGCGTCGGCAAGTTAGCTGTCTTGCTCAAGTCACACCCCTCTCCCGTGCTACTAACCGTTGAGAGCGCCGGGCGACGAGAAATCATGCTTGAGTCACTTGCGAAAGAGAATCTATCGGCGGTTGTCGTGGATACCTGGTCAGATTTTCTTGTAAATAACGCCCCGTTAGCTATCGCAGTAGCTGACATCTCCCGACCTTTGTTTTCACAGAAAGAACGACCGGTGCTCATCTCAGAGGATCAATTATTCGGGGAACGGGTCGCCCAAAAACGGCGCAGAAAAAACACACAAGAGACTGATGCTCAGGCCATTGTTAAAGATTTAACCGAGTTGCGCCCCGGTCTCCCAGTTGTTCACCTCGAGCATGGCGTCGGACGCTACAAAGGGCTTGAGACATTGGTCGTGGAGGATCATGAAGCTGAGTTTTTGCTCCTAGAGTACGCGAACAATGACAAGCTTTATGTCCCCGTTGGATCACTGCACCTCATTAGTCGTTATGCCGGTGGCGATGAGGATAGCGCGCCTCTGCATCGTCTCGGTACAGAGCAGTGGACGAAAGCTCGTAAGAAAGCATCCGAGCGAGCATCGGACGTAGCCGCGCAGCTGTTAGAGGTCTATGCCAAACGAGAGGCTCGCAAAGGTTTTTCTCATACATTAGACGAGGTCGCTTGGGCCGAATTTTGTTCAGGCTTTGCATTTGAGGAGACACCCGACCAAGCCGCCGCAATAGACGCCGTCCGACAGGACATGTGTGCGGAAAAGGTTATGGATCGACTGGTTTGCGGCGATGTTGGCTTCGGTAAAACCGAGGTCGCGATGCGCGCGGCGTTTATTGCGGCGCAGAATCAGAAGCAGGTCGCGGTTCTCGTACCCACAACCCTATTAGCCCAACAACACTTCAACAATTTTAATGACCGGTTTGCCGGGTGGCCGGTGACGGTGGAAGTCGTCTCACGTTTCAAAACAGCCAAAGACATCGTAGCAGTCAGTCAGCGCCTTAAGGCTGGCGAAATAGACATATTGGTTGGCACCCACCGATTATTACAAACGGATTTCGGCTTCAAGGATCTAGGTCTGCTCATCATCGACGAGGAGCATCGATTTGGCGTAAAGCAAAAGGAGGCTATTAAGGCCCTTCGCGCAGAAGTCGATATTTTGACGATGACCGCAACGCCCATACCCAGAACATTGAATATGGCACTGGGTGGCCTGCGAGACCTTTCTATCATTGCAACCCCCCCGGCTAAGCGGCTCTCCATAAAGACATTTATCCGAGAACACAATGTTGGCCTAATCAAGGAGGCGATACTGCGTGAAACACTGCGCGGTGGCCAAGTTTATTACCTTCACAACGAGGTAAAAACGATAGGGGAAACTACTCGTAAACTGTCTGAGTTAATGCCTGATCTTTCATTCGGAATTGCACATGGACAACTCCGTGAGCAAGAGCTGGAGCGGATTATGTCGGACTTCTATCACCAGCGACAAAACGTATTAGTCTGTTCGACAATAATCGAGACCGGTATTGATGTCCCCAATGCCAATACGGTCATTATCGATCGCGCTGATAAGTTTGGGTTGGCGCAGCTCCATCAACTTCGCGGGCGGGTTGGCCGATCGCATCACCAAGCGTATGCCTATTTGCTAACGCCGCCAAGATCCGCCCTCACGCGTGATGCAGAAAAGCGACTTGAAGCGATCGAATCAGCGGGTGAATTAGGCGCTGGGTTCATGCTGGCGTCAAACGATTTGGAGATCCGAGGCGCGGGTGAGCTTCTGGGAGATGAGCAGTCCGGGCAAATTGAGCAGGTGGGGTTTTCGCTCTATCTCGAGATGTTAAATCGCGCAGTCGAGTCACTGCGTAAAGGTGAGATTCCCGATATTGACGCGCCTCTAGACACGGGGACCGATATCAAAATGCACCTACCAGCTTTGATACCCGATGATTATTTACCCAATATTTCGGCGCGATTGGTGCTGTATAAGCGGATTGCACAAGCTGCAACCTTAGATGTATTGAATGATATTCAAATAGAGATGATTGATCGGTTTGGTCTTTTGCCCAATGCGACAAAACAACTTTTTATTCAGGCTGAAATTCGACTTAGGGCTCAGGCACTCGGTATATCTGAGATTGACGTCGGTGCCTCCGGGGGAACTGTTAGTTTTGAGGCAACAACACCCGTACCCGTTGAGGCACTCATTGGTCTGCTGCAGAGTAATCCCAAGGAGTTCACGCTCGCAAAATCCGATACACTGCGCTTTAGGTCAACATTAGAGTCGAATGACGCTCGGCGCCAGTATATTGAGGCGCTTTTAGTAAGATGGGAGGATGCATGCAGAACCAACTGATCAAATGCTGCATTGTCGCGTTATTTACATCGCTTGTTTCAATACCTTCACAGGCGCAAACCAGCACTGCTGCGGCGATATCTGCGCGTTCTGCCGGCGATGATCTGTCAGGCTGGGTACACGTGGAAGTCGCCGTCATGATCGACACCGACAACACGACACTCAGCTCCGAAATATGGGATGCCAGCCCCGTGTTGACCTATCCGAGAGAGCGAAGATGGCTCACCCAATATGACGAGATTAACGCGCTCATGGATGAATGGGGGTCCGATGCGGTCACCGTAGCCGCTGATGGCTCCATTGCCGTCATGCCGATGATCCCACCAGAGCCTCCTCAAGACTTGCTAGAGGAAGACGGCATCTCAGGAGGTTCCAGTGAGATGGCACCGACTAACGAGCTTGAGAGCGGTGACGAGACGCTAAATCTTGGGGACTCTGCCCCGGTACCGAGTGATAGCAGTGGTCAACTAGGGCAGCAGATGGACGCCAACTCGCTAGCCGCTATAGGGGATGGCGACACAATAGCACGAAGCGTGGTCGACGACGCGGACAAAGGAAGCACGCCTGAGGGCGATACCCTGTCGATGATGACAGACGAGCAGGCGCCCAGCCCCGCTGTCGACACTATGAGCCCGCAAAACGCCGCAGACAGACAACCAGGGCAAATCGCAATGGATTCCCTGATCACAGAGTCAGCGCCCGCTGAGAGCGAGTCACAGGTCACTGGGATAGCGACGGAGCGTGGCTTGGTCGGCACTGCTGACTCAGCAGTCGTTAGCAGTGATACCTCACTGGGCGAAAATCCATTTTTCTTGGACATCGCTCAAGCGCAACAAGAAATGCTACCCGATGCTGCGGATGAACTTGATGGGATAGCCCGAGTAAGCGAGGGTATTGATTGGTTGGACGACTATGCCTTAGATGCAGATACCGCGGAGCAAAATGCCGGTCTTGACGAGCGGCTTGACCGAGAGAGAGCGAAACCCAGTTTACCGGCCGCCTACCAAATGCTGCCATTACAACTGCTCAGTGAAGGCCTGCAAAAACTGACTAATAGTAGCGGCCGAGTGCCTATTTCCGCGCTTGCCTGGTTACAACCGCCAGAGGACAGCGGCGCGCCCGTAGTGATCGATACTTGGCAAGGACGTAATGATACCCCAATCATTCAGGGGACAGTCGCTCTCAATAACGCAACGGAGCGAACGCTCGGTATCGACATATGGCTCAACACGCACGCTGATTATATGCCCCCCAAATATAGAGTGCCCAGCCCGCCCTTGAGCCCCGAGAGAGTCCTGATAATCGAACCGGAAAAAAGTCGCGCGCCAGCATTGAGTGGCGTCTTACCTGAGTTCATTGACCTTCGAACCGGTCTCAACACTACGACGTCAGTAGGTGGTTCAGCTGGTGACGATATCGACGCACAAGACGGCTCAGTCGACGTCGAGCCCTACCGTCACGCTATTCAATTAGTCGAACAGCGTGTGATACGAGAAGGCTACGTGCGCTATATTGACCACCCCGCACTTCAGGTCATTGCCAGTTGGCGCGAGCTCACGTTCGACGAGCTTTATGATCTAGGCGAAACTCAGCGTCTCAGGCGCGACATCGATGCCTTAACGCGATCGCTAACCTCCAAGAAGGGAGCTGGGCAGCGCCAAAACCTCGCGCCAGCGACCGACGCTGGTAGCGACCGCCTTTGACCAGTGGTTTAGGTGGCGGAGCCTGAGGGCTCAGGCTCAGGTCGAACCTGATGAATCGTATGGGTTGGGAAAGCCACTTCAGCACCATTTTGCGCAACGATGTCGAGAACCCGAAGCAACACGTCCTCCTTTATCGCGTGAAATTCAATCCAGTTGGTAGTCTTGGTGAACGTGTAGATAAAAAAGTCGAGTGAAGACGGTCCCATGTGATTGAAGTTCACAATCATTGTTCGATCCTGAGCAATGGCATCATGGCTTCGCAACATGGATTGAACGTCCTCCACGATTTTTGCAACACGATTTGCATCCTCGTAACGCACACCCACCGTCTCGTAAATACGTCGATTCGACATTCGCGACGGATTCTCTAGTGCCACGCTGGAAAATGTCGAATTGGGGACGTAGAGGGGGCGTTGATCAAATGTGCGAATACGGGTAATCCGTAGACCAATATCTTCCACGGTGCCCTCAATTTCCCGATCCGGCGATCGAATCCAGTCCCCGACAGCAAATGGCCGATCAAGATAAATGCTGAGACCCCCTAAAAAGTTGGCGAGAAGGTCTTTGGCAGCAAAACCCACTGCGATGCCGCCAATACCACCAAAGGCCAACAAACCAGATATGGAGACGCCCAAGGACTGCATCACCATCAAAATAGAGAGCATCCACACCGTAATCCTCGCCAATCGTGCTACGGCGCTGATGGTCGCTCTATCGTCTGAGTCCAGAGGTCCCCTGTGCTCTGAAAGCAACTCCTTTTCAATCCCCGTTGATACACGGTGCAGCAACCATCCCACGAGGACAATGAGACCCGTATCTGCGACATGCAACAGGCTATTGCGCAAGGTTTCGGCCCCTTCAATCAAGCCGAGGGATAGATAAAAGATACACACCCACATCGCCCACTCTGCAGGCGGTGAGATCGAGTAGTACACAACGTCATCCCAACGCGTCGCTGTGGTATCGGCAAAAACGCCGAGCCTCTGTACTGAGCGACGAATAATGACGTGGGCGATCAGACCGACCAAGAGCAGTGCAACCAGTGCGGTAGCGACCGGCGAAAAGCCCGTGGCTTCGCTCAGCGGAGCAACGAGATCAAGTATAAAATTCATGGGTCATCCACATAAGATTGGTGTCGCATAAACTACCCACGGTTGCCCTCCCAGCCAATACTGTACATTTAAACATACTGGTAATATGATCAGCTACTACGTCAGGAGGAAACCCGTGATAAAACTTACAGCACGTCAACAACAGGTGATGGATGTTGTCAGAAGTAGTATTGACGCAACAGGGATGCCACCGACTCGAGCTGATATCGCGCGCGAGTTGGGCTTCAAGTCGGTAAATGCGGCCGAGGAGCATTTAAAAGCGCTGGCGAAAAAAGGCGCGATCGAACTGATTGCAGGAGCATCACGAGGTATTCGTCTGACAGAACAAACGGGGCTTCCGATTATAGGGCGTGTTGCTGCTGGCGAACCGTTACTAGCGCAGGCGCACATTGAAGACTACTGCGATCTCAGCGCTAGCTTCTTCTCACCCACGGCCCATTTTCTGCTTCAGGTATGCGGCGATAGTATGATTAATGTGGGTATTTTCGATGGCGATCTGTTGGCTGTACACAGCACCCGTGAGGTGCGACAGGGACAGATAGCCGTGGTACGTATAGACGACGAGGTTACGGTGAAACGCTGGAAACGCATCTCAGATACACGCGTTGACCTCACAGCGGAGAACGACAACTACGCTCCCATTGAGCTCGACCTGACTACTCAGGACGTCGTCGTGGAGGGAATCAGCGTCGGCGTCATCCGCCGGTGACTTCCCGCTAGTGCAGTGTGCGTTGTCGCGCCGGCTCTGTACTATCGCCACCATCGACTTCAACACCAGACATTTCAGCTATTTTTGCCGCGGCTTGAATGCCCGCTTGAATCATGACCTTCGCCACCTCGAGATTATTTTCCATGAGGTAGGCACTCGCTTCCTCTGAAAACTGAATACTCACTAACGGCTCTGAGTCATCGTCTGCTCGCTGCAGCACAACCTCACCATCACCTAAATCGACAATCTCCAAAAGCGATGTAGACATGTCCTTACCTCACAATATGTCGTGTTGTTTAACTGACCATAACACTACAGGTCGCGGTTTACCACCGACGACGCCACTACTCATGACTCATCAATCGCGTCAGAGAAACGTTGGATTAGGGTCTCCAATTCTGCGAAACAATACCTTGCTACCGAAAGATCGAAATCGCCACCTTCGGACGCCAGGAGAGCGTAGGCCGCAGTGCGTTTCGGCAATCCCGGGTTTATTTCCTTCTGTAGGGTAGCCAGCCAGCCGCTCTGCTCCAATAGTGCTAGCTCCTTGACCTCCGGAGCGACGGTAATACCCTCGGCTATAACAGGCATCCGAGACGTATGGTGTGGCGGCCTGCTGGGTAGAGCAGCAACCCGATTACAGGCCAGCATTTGCCAACCATACGCGTCCAGAAGATGCAGCCTCACTGCCGGTGCAAAGGCCGCTGTCGTAACGCTTGCGTTTTGAGTTTGCCGATCTATCGCGTCAGACCAGTGCTCAATCAACACAGAGGCCATGTACATACAATGGTTTGCAAATGACTGCGCTTGACTCACTTGAGCTAAGTCCGTTTGATTTTTGCTTTCGCTTTCGCTTTCGCCTTTGGTTTGGCTTTTTTCTTTGGAGTGGGTTTGCCGGAACCGTCAGCAACCCACCGCCCTCCTTGGAAAAAGGCCTTCCAGCTCGTCGCCTTTCCGTCAACTTCGGTCATGACAAACTGTTCTTTCGTTTTTCGGCTAAAACGCACCTGCGTTCGGTTCGCTGCATCGTCAGTCACCGGCGCATCAAGAATAAAATGATATTTCGGGTCTAATTCAGCCTGATGGGGAAGAAGCTCGTCCACAAAAGGCGCTCGCGTTTCCCTGTGCTTTGGAAACTGGCTTGCCGCAAGGAATAATCCTGCCGCACCATCACGTAAAATATAATGGTCTTCTACCTTTGCACAGCGCAGCTCCGGCATAGGAATCGGATCCATTTTAGGCGGTGCAGCCTCACCGCTTCGCAACAGTTTTCGAGTATTCGCGCACGACTCGCCTGTGCAACCAAAGTACTTGCCGAAGCGTCCTGTTTTAAGTTGCATCTCAGAGCCGCACTTATCGCACTCTAAAACGGGCCCGTCATAACCTTTGATTTTAAAGTGACCTGCCTCAACGTGGTAGCCATCACAGTCGGGATTGTTTCCGCAAAGATGCAGTTTTTGCGTTTCGTCAATCAGGTAGCTATCCATCGCAGCATTACATTTATTGCAGCGCTTTTTGGTCAACAGTAGGCGCGACTCGGCTTCATCATCCGCATCAGAAGACACGGCCTCGTCACCAGGCGTGAGGTTCACGGTGCTTTTGCACCGCTCTTTCGGCGGTAAGTTGTAACCTGAGCAACCCAAAAACACACCAGTACTCGCGGTGCGAACCTGCATAGAGCGGCCGCAGGAGGAGCAAGCGATACCCGTAGGCGTGGGTTCATTAGCCTGCATGCCGTTATCGCCAGATTGCTCAGCGAGGTCCAGCTTGGCCCTAAAATCGTGGTAAAAAACATCCAAGACCTCACGCCAGTCTTTTCGACCTTTTGCGACGTCGTCTAAATTTTCCTCCATCGACGCGGTAAAGCCATAGTCGAGTAAATCCTCAAAGCTACTTTGCAATCGCTGAGTTACGATATCGCCCATCTTCTCAGCATAAAATCGCCGATTTTCGAGCTTAACGTACCCACGATCCTGGATGGTCGAGATAATGGCCGCATAAGTCGAAGGACGACCAATACCACGCTTCTCTAATTCCCTTACCAGACTTGCTTCACCAAAGCGCGCAGGGGGTTTGGTGAAGTGCTGTGTTGGCAGGAGCTCAGAGAGTTTCAGCGTATCGCCAACCTGATAAGGAGGCAGTATCGCGTCATCGCCTTTTTTTGCGAGCGGGCTTTGCACTCTAGTGTAACCGTCAAACTCGACCACCCTACCCTTCGCAACCATATCGTAGTCAGATGCAGTCACCGTCACAGAGGTGCTCAAGTAACGAGCGGGCGTCATCTGACAGGCAACAAACTGCCGCCAAATCAACTCGTAAAGTCTCTGCGCATCTCTCTCTGCGTCTTTAAGCGAGTCAGCTCGCAGAGTAACAACGGAGGGTCGAATGGCTTCGTGCGCTTCCTGTGCGCCCTCTCGCGCTCCATATCGAATAGGTGCCTCGGGTAGGTAGGCAGCACTAAAGTTCGCAGCAATATAGCCCCGACAGGCGTCGATGGAATCAGTGCTCAGATTAGTAGAGTCGGTTCGCATGTATGTAATATGACCCGCCTCATATAACCGTTGCGCAAGCGTCATAGTTTTTTTAACACTAAAGCCTAGGCGGGTACTGGCAGCCTGCTGCAGTGTTGAGGTGATAAATGGCGCCGGTGGCTTTGAGCTAGTCTTGCGAGCCTCAAGGTTCGAAACCGAATAATCCGCGTCGATGAGTCGATCAAAGGCCTCTTTTGCGTCGAACTCTGTTTTCGGTTGAAACGACCTGCCTTGATACTTTGCGACCTCAAAACGGACTTTTGGGTCCTCGTTGAGCGCTAAGTCTGCATGCAGATTCCAGTATTCTTCGGGGATAAAGGCTCTGATTTCGCGTTCGCGCTCAACAATGAGACGCACTGCTACAGACTGGACACGACCCGCTGACAGTCCCCGCGCCACCTTAGCCCACAGTAAAGGTGACACCTCGAAGCCCACCACTCTGTCGAGGAATCGTCTGGCTTGCTGAGCGTGCACCCGGTTTGTGTCAAGTTGCGTTGGTGACGCAAAGGACTCCTGAATGGCACGTTTTGTAATCTCGTTGAAAACGACGCGCTGGTACCGCGAGTCGTCACCCCCAATGAGCTCTTTCAAGTGCCACGCGATCGCTTCTCCCTCACGATCCAAATCCGTTGCGAGATAGATCGCATCTGCAGATTTCGCAAGCTTTTTAAGCTCGTCGACCACTTTCTCCTTGCCTGGCAGTACTTCGTACCTGGCGGCCCATCCGTTTTTGGGGTCTACGCCCATCCGACGTACCAGTTGCTCTCGCTTCTTTTTAGCTTGATATCGCGTCTTTTCGTCGGGCGCCATTTTGCGTGTGATCGCAGCTTGAGCCGCTCGCTCTTTTGGATCCGACGCCGGCGAACTCCCGGCCGTGGGCAGATCGCGGACATGACCAACACTCGATTTAACGATGAAATCCGAACCCAAATATTTATTGATTGTCTTTGCCTTTGCCGGTGACTCGACAATTACTAATGACTTACCCATGTATGGTCTGTGCACCCATTTCTATTGACAATTGCAGCCTAGCCGGCTGCTCGCAGACGGCGGAGTGTACGGGACACTAACGGGCCGAGGTCAAGCGTTAAATGTGTAAAACTGTCAACGCAAGCTATTCAAAACGTGGATTTTCAAGGAAAAAATGCAATCCAGCCACGACGGCGTTGACTGCATCAATATCACCACGCTCATCCCAAAAAATCGTCACATCATGCTTGGACAGCGTGACGATATGAGCGCCAGCAGGTAGCTCGGAGATGTAACCTGACAGCACACCTTCATTTGGTACCGTCAGCCATACATCGCCCACTCGGACGGCTGTCTCGCTATTACGATCGCGGTCATCTGCTTTGGCATGACGAAGCCGATACGCCACTAACGCAGTATCACGATCGATGCGAAACCGCGGTGGTATCTCTGGTGGTGGCTCTAGCTTAATCGTTACTCCCGACTGAATCGCATGGGCGCGAATCTTCGCTTCGTAACGTTGTGATTGATTTGGCAAGGCCGAAATCAACGGTGCGACAGCGACGGCAACAATGACGAGAATCCAAAAAATCGACACGATAGTCCCTACTAGCCCGACAGAAGCGACAACGGTATGCTCATCCCATAATAAGTCAACGCCGGAGTCACTATGGCTTACAAACGCTTGTTAGTTGCAATCGACCTCGGAACTGCCTCTGACAAAATTGCAGTTAAGGCCGCGTCTATGGCTCGGACGCAGCACGCCGAGATCCACATACTGCACATTGTAGAGCCACTGTCGCTTACCTACGGTGCAGACCTTCACCTCGACACGTCGGTGTTACAGGAAGAGATAAATGAACAAGCTGAAATACATTTGTCGAGCCTCGCGCAAAGTCTGAGCATTCCAACTCAACACTGTCATCTGGCGAGCGGACGTCCGGAAACAGAAATTCCAGCGGTGGCAAGGCAAATTGGGGCAGATCTCATTGTTCTGGGCAGTCACGGCAGATGGGGACTTGAGCTACTCCTGGGCACCACGACAGATGGTGTTGTCAGTGCCGCTGACTGTGACGTATTGGCCATAAGGGTTGATAGAGAAACTTAATGCTAGGCCGTGAATCGCTCGATATCCAATGTGTCAAAAGGCCAACCGAGCTCTGCGCCATCGCTGCGCTTCAAAACTGGAATGCGTACACCGTAAAGTCGCACTAAGGCCACATCCGACGTAATATCGACAACCTCAAATCCGATACCCAAATAATCGAGCATTTCTTCCGCCTGCTCGCACAGGTGACAACCGGGACTGCTATAGAGAATGTGCAGCATGGCAAACACTCACTTATTGATACGGGACCTGATAAATAAAAGTCCTCGGGTAACGAGTTGCATATTATGGATTTAACAAAAATACTCACCATTTATGGGCGAAAGCCTGTACTGGAAGCTCTAGAAGATACCCATCTAACGCCAACCCGGCTTCATATGGCAGTCAGCAATAAACCGGGTGGCATTGTAAAGCAGATCCAAGACCACGCCAAAAATCGCGGTGTCGATATTCAGATACATGATCGATTAGCTTTATCGCGCATTTCTAAGAACGGCAAGCAAGACCAAGGCGTGGCGCTAGACTTGTATTGCCCAAGTTTCGTAGGTCTCGATGAGTACCTTGTTCAGACACCTGCGCCAGCCTCTAGTAAGAGCATCCTACTCGATGGAATTACCAATCCACAGAACGTGGGTATGATCATTAGGTCCTGCAGCGCTGCAGGCGTTGGCGCCATTTTTTATCCCCGAAAATCAGTGGCTGCTTTAGGACCTTTGGTCATCAAGGCCTCGGTGGGCACCCTATTCTCCGCGCCAATTGTCCAGTGCGAGGATGTGCTCAGCACTGCCACCCGCCTGCAAGCAGCGGGTCATCACATTGCTGTGATGGATGGTAATGCCAAGCAGTCGTTATTTGCATTCCAACCAAGCAAACCAACAGTGTTCGTTTTGGGTGGCGAAACCGCGGGCGCCAGTCATAGTGTTAAGGCCATGGCAGACGCAGTGCTGACAATCCCAATGCAAAACGGCGTGGAGTCACTCAATGTCGCTATGACAGCAGTGTTGGTGGCCTATCAGGGACACCAACACTAGTGCGAGGCTATTGATCGCCCGCAGCGGCCACTGCTGGCGCGTCGGCCGTGCCATTCTCAACAGCAAGCCATGCCTGTCTGAGTACATAGTGCCTGATTGCTTCGATCTCATCGTCGTTAATAATATCTGAGAATCCAACCATACCATTGCCAGTCAGTGCGCCATCGCCCACCACCGAAGCCCAAGAATCCTCATTTGCAGAAATAGCCGACCAACGCAAATCAGGGATCACGCCTGAGCTAATGGCATACGCCCCATGACAGAACTGACAGTTCTCGGCGAATCGCTGCATGCCTAGCTGCCACGTATCAGCATCACCCACGAGAGGTGCCTTCGGGCTCTCGACCACCAAATAATCCAATGGCGAAGGCAGATCCGCATTGCCGCCCAACTTAAACGTCACAATGCGTCCAGGCTCTGCCGTGACTGGCTTCTCTAATGCTGCACCGTAAATCATCATCGACACATTTCCCCACCCAGAAAGCACAGATACATATTGCTCGCCGTCTAACTCATAGGTCATCGGTGCTGCCGCAGCGTCACCAACGAGACGTTGAGACCACACACGATCACCGGTTTGGGCATCGTAGGCAACGAATTCGCCACGCTTATTACCCTGGAAAACAAGGCCTCCATCGGTACTGAGAGTGCCACCATTGAACGCCTGCGGGAATGGCACAATCCAGGCCGGCTCCCCTGCAACGGGATCCCAAGCCACCAGGCTGCCGCCATCTAAGGTTTGGGTGTAGGCAATTGTCCCTTTAGGGTATTCATAGGCCCATGCCGACGCCGAGTCATACCCGGTATTCCAAATACTCTTGGCGTTGCGCGAGGCATCATTTACTGCATAGACATAAGGCAGGGGCAGGTTCGTTGGAATGTAAACGAGCCCCGTGTCGGGATTGAATGACATCGGATGCCAATTGTGCGCTCCAGTTGGACCGGGAATAACCACCATATTGTTCAGCGCTATGGCCTCTTCGGTAATCACTGGCCGGCCATTTTCGTCCACTTCACCCGTAGTCCAGTTTTGCTCGGAGAACGGTGTCGCGGACAATAGTTCGCCGTCTGCAGCGTCAAGGACATAGAAAAAGCCGTTTTTAGGTGCTTGCATGACGACACGACGTGCCTCACCGTTTACACCCAAGGGTAATTCCGCTAGCACCATTTGTTGGGTTGCCGTGTAGTCCCACTGATCTCGAGGGGTTGTCTGGTAATGCCAGCGGTACGCACCGGTATCGGCGTCGAGCGCCAAAATGGAGGAGAGAAATAGATTATCGTAGGCGCCGCCGAAGTCACCTTCTGGGTCGCGGATAGCAGCATTCCATGGCGAGCCGTTGCCAACGCCAATTAGCACCTGATCGTTTACTGTATCGTAAACAATAGAATCCCAAGCGGTACCGCCACCACCGTCCGTTGTCCAAGCACCGGTATCGCCCCATGTATTGTTTGCCAGTTTTGCGAAGATCGCATCCGAGGCAGCACCATCGGGTTCTTTATTGGGGTTAGGAACCGTATAAAAGCGCCATTCAAGGCCGCCATCTTCGACATTGTAGGCTGTAACATAACCACGTACGCCGAGTTCTGCCCCCGAGTTACCAATGATGACTTTGTCTTTAAAAACGCGCGGTGCGCCGGTAATGGTGTACGGTTTAGACTGATCAACGGTAACGTTGCTCCACAGCACCTCGCCTGTGGCGGCGTCAAGCGCTTCAAGCCGGCCGTCGAACACCCCAACGAAGACCTTGCCGTCGTGCACGGCTACGCCGCGATTGACGACATCGCAACATCCCTTTACCGCGTCCTCGCCTGACACCTCGGGATCATAGGTCCATAACTCCTCGCCAGTTCGAGCATCGACTGCATAGACAATTGACCAAGATCCGGTCACGTACATCACACCGTCTACAACAATCGGGGTAGCCTCGGCCCCTCTGGGCTTGTCCATCGTGTAGACCCAATCGACACCTAAATTCTGAACTGTGTCGCCGTTAATAGAGGCGAGCGATGAATGCCTGGTTTCATCGTAGGAGCCACCATAAGTTAGCCACATTTCAGGCTCTTCAGCCGCATTCGCGATGCGTTGTGAATCCACTGCCGCGACTGCAGGAGCCGCATCGACTGCGGTTGGCGCAGGACTTTCTGACTGGCTACAGGCACCTAGTAAAGCTGCACCGACCAAGCTTGCGATAACTTTATTCTTGAACATCATGACCCCTCAGAGCTTTATTTGTTATGTCTCTGAGTCTAGCTAATGTGAGCGCTATGTGGAACCGCGGTTACTTGGAGAGAAAGCCCATCGCCTGCTCTAGGCCGGCTAAGGTCAGTGGATACATTTTCTGTTCCATAAGTTGATTAGTTATCGAGATGGACTGCGTGTATTGCCACTCGTCTTCGGGGACGGGGTTCAACCAAACGCACTTCTCATAAGTGGAACGCATACGCTCGAGCCAAATGGCTCCCGGCTCCTCGTTCCAGTGCTCAACGCTGCCACCGGGTTGTACAATCTCATACGGCGACATGGATGCATCACCCACAATCACCACTTTATAGTCATGGCCGAACTTGTGCATGACATCGTGCAGCGCGGTCCGCTGGTTGTGTCGCCGTATATTATTTTCCCAAACATTGTCGTAAAGGAAATTGTGGAAGTAAAAATGTTTCAAGTGCTTGAACTCGGTCCGCGCCGCCGAGAATAACTCTTCACAGACTTTCACGTGGGGGTCCATCGAGCCACCAACGTCCAAGAAGAGCAGTACTTTGACGGCGTTATGACGCTCTGGAACCATCTTGATGTCCAGCAACCCGGCGTTGCGCGCAGTAGAGCTTATCGTGTCGTCTAAATCTAACTCATCGGCCGACCCTGTTCGCGCAAACTTCCTCAGTCGGCGCAAGGCCACTTTGATATTCCGGGTACCAATCTCAACGCCATCATCAAGGTTCTTGAAGTCGCGCCTATCCCACACCTTGACAGCCTTTTTATTCTTGCCCTGACCGCCAACACGTATCCCCTCAGGATGAAAACCGTCGTTACCAAACGGCGACGTACCGCCTGTGCCAACCCATTTATTACCACCCTCGTGACGTTTTTCCTGTTCTTCAAGGCGCTTCTTGAATTCGTCTATTAGCTTCTCTAAACCGCCGAGCGACTCAATTTTAGCTTTGTCTTCCTCCGATAATTGCTTAACGAATTCAGATCTAAGCCAGTCATCGGGGATCAACGCCTCAATCACATCATCGACGCCCTCAAGGTCCCGAAAGTGAAGACCGAATGCACGATCGAAGCGGTCATAATACTTTTCGTCTTTAACCATGACAGCGCGCGATAAATTATAAAAGTCATCAATGCTGCCAAACACAAGCTGCTTATTCATAACGGCGAGCAGGTCCAGAAGCTCTCTTGGCGTTACTGGAACTCCACCGTCTTTGAGGGCTTGGAAAAAATTAACGAGCATGGCGCGGCACCTACTGACTGCTCTCGCGACGATGCATAAAGGCCAAACGCTCTAACAGCTGAACATCTTGTTCATTTTTCACGAGAGCGCCATACAAGGGGGGTATAGCCTTTGTTTGATCGCGGTTTTTCAGCACCTCGTCAGGAATGTCATCAGCCATCAGTAATTTGAGCCAGTCAATCAACTCAGAGGTAGACGGTTTCTTTTTCAAACCCGGTATGGAGCGCAACTCGAAAAACACTTCCAGAGCCTCCTGCACGAGGTCCTGCTTAATCGATGGGTAGTGCACATCGATAATCTGGCGCATCGTGTCCCGATCGGGGAAGTTGATAAAATGGAAGAAGCAACGACGCAGGAAAGCGTCCGGTAACTCTTTTTCATTGTTGGACGTGATGATAATCACCGGACGATGCTTAGCCTGAATTGTCTCTCCGGTCTCGTAAACAAAGAACTCCATTTTGTCGAGCTCGACCAGAAGATCATTTGGAAACTCAATATCGGCTTTATCGACCTCATCGATCAACAGGACAACCTGCTCATCAGCGTCGAAGGCCTCCCATAACTTGCCACGCTTTATGTAGTTGGCAATGTCATGGACACCCTCGCCCCCCAGTTGAGAATCTCTCAGCCGGGACACTGCATCGTACTCATACAAACCTTGCTGGGCTTTCGTGGTTGACTTGATATGCCACTGAATCAGCTTCATTCCAAGACCGGATGCCACCTCTTCCGCAAGCATAGTCTTACCCGTTCCTGGCTCGCCCTTAATGAGCAGGGGACGCTGTAACGCAACCGCCGCATCGACGGCCATTCTTAGGTCGTCGGTCGCTACGTATTTCTCAGTGCCGGTAAATTTCATAGTACAGTTCCCTAAAATCGAGTAGTGAGATTAACGGACAAAACGCCGCTTTACGAGTCGTTTTGTACTTCAACGACCGCCTTGTTGCAGTCATTAGTTAGGACGAGAAGTAGACATGCGCCCTACAAAAATCCCTACAGTGAGGCCGATCAGCGCACTAAGTCCGAGCATTAAAAAAGCACCTTGCGCGGCTTCGTAGCCGCCTGCAAAAAGCACGTTAAACACGCCAGTTATCAAAGCGGGCGCCAGTGTGTTTGTATCGGCTGAGGCGTAACAAGGTGCCAACAATAGGCCTGACAGCATACCCGTCAGCGCTCGTCCTAAACGTGGCGAGAGTCGACTGAACCACACGGTGTGCAGTACCCAACAACCCATCAATGCGGCGCTCCAATACAAGCAGAGTGCAATCACATAGCTAGCAGACGTCATCATGTCGAATAAATTCCCCCGGAGGCATTTGAACATAATACCCTGCGACCGCTATGCCCTCGAGCACGTCGATGCCAGTACATCGAGCCAGTTGGCGATCTTCTGTCAATGACAGTTCTAGCACCTGCCTGACCTCACCCAACAACATCCGAAGCTGCTCAGGAAGATCTTCCACAGCCGAATCGGCGGGCATGTACACATAGGTACCCGGCTTTCTTGCGCCTGCGAGCACCCTGACATTTGTTGATTCACTCATACCATTCACTCTATGTTGTGGACAGTTTTGCTCGCGCGCTGTCCACGAATTGCCGCTGAACCTTTGGGAAATAAAGCCAAAGACTTATCGCTCGGGCTATGACAAATACGACCATGGCCCACCAAAGACCCTCAAGTGCCAGCCAGTCGCCCAAGAGCCATATCGACACAAGAAAGACTCCGAGTGACAAAGCAGACGCATCACGCATCTGCCGAGTATGTGACGTACCGATAAACACACCGTCAAGTTGAAATGCGGGAAAGGATGCGACGACGTAAACCGCACAAATAGGTAGCAGCGTTGATGCCATAACCAGAACCTCATCGATATCGGTCAATACCATCACCATATATTCGCCAACAAGCAGAACCGCAAGACCGAGGAACACTGAAGCGATCGCAGCAAGGATCGTTGTTCGGTACATCACCAAGTCGAACTGGGCGCGATCGCGTGCGCCGTAACTTCGACCTGCCTGAGACTCTGCCACATAGGCAAAGCCATCCAAGAAAAAGGCGGTAAACGCCATCAGCTGAAGAACGATGTGCGTGGCCGCGAGCGCGACTGTGCCAAATTTTGCAGCTTCATTTGTAAAATAAGAAAATGCGAACACCAGTAACAAGGTACGCACCATAATATCAGTGTTGGCACTCAACAGGGTCATCATTTGACCCAGTTGCCTTATTCTATCGCGCGGCCAAAAAGCTTCCCATGTCAATGCTACAGACTGCTTCTCGCTCAAAAACCGGGTTAGACGATAGAAGCCCAGCATGCAGGTACTTATCTCTGCGATCACCGTACCCAAGGCAATACCGTACGCGCCCAACCCCATGACGCCAGCTGCAAGTACATCCAAGGCCATATTGAGCCCGTTTAGAAACAACTGAAGCTTAAGCAGTTCAGTCGACTCACCCAATCCGATCCAGACCCCCATGATCACGAACAAGATAAGCGTTGCGGGAGCACCCCAGATTCGCGTGTAAAAGTAAGTTTTAGCGACGCTCTCAACGTCCGCTGTTCCCGATAACAAGGCGAAACTGCTGCTACCAATGGGCCACTGAAGCAGTAAAATCAAAAGGCCGATCGTCAATGCAATCAGACAAGACCGGCCTAATATTGCGCGAATTTCGATACTGTCACCGACTCCATCCGCCTGAGCAACAAATCCGGTCGTTCCCATACGAAGAAAGCCGAAGCTCCAGTAAACAAACGAGAAAATCAGTGACCCCAAGGCGATAGCACCCAAATCGACTACCGATCCGGTATTCCCTATCACAGCCGTATCGACCAGACCTAATAGTGGAATCGAGGCATTCGCTAAGATGAAGGGCCAGGCCATCGATAAGAGCACCCGATAGTTCGCCGAATTATGCGTGCTCACCACAGCTGATTACGGAGCGCTTGATCGCGCAATGAGATCTGACAGTTTGCGCTCTAACTGGTGCGTAATCGCGGTCTCACGCCAGCCTAGTAACTCTGGTGGTAGGGCTTGCTGGCTAACAAAAGCCTGAATAAAGCGCTCTACGTCCTTGGTCGCGCAGAGCACCTCTGGTGCTACGTCAAGTTCAACTGCCCGTTGCTTCACAACCTCGCTCAATCGCGCAGCCCAAGACCGCTCATCCACTGTCAGTGGCGGCGCCCAGGCAGGCGGCAATGTAGCTGACAAGGACGATGATCTGTCGATAGTATCTAGAATTTGGTCACCACGCTTTCTGATAACCGAGTCGTGAAGCCCGTCGACAGTCCCTAATTGCGCAAGATGAGTCGGCCTTCGCTTCGCGAGGGCGACCATCACCTTATCAGGTAGCAACCAACTCCGTGGACGATCTAAACGACGCGCCTCGCTCTCTCGCCAATCGATTAAGGCATTTAGAATCTGCTGCTGCGTATCCGTCAATTTCCATGCGGATCTAAATTTGGCCGCAGGCCCCCTGCCCCCAACGCCAAGACGACGTGTGTCCTCGAAAATCCACTCAAGTCGTCCTTTATCGGCACAGGTATCGTAAAGCTGTTGACCTATCTTGCGAAGATAAGTGACATCTAAAGCCGCGTAGCTGAGTTGCTGGGTGCTCAGCGGTCGGCGCAGCCAATCTGATGTAGTTTCCTCTTTTGAAATGATCTCGCCGGTATAGGTCTCTACCATCGCCCGATAGCCCAATCCAAAACCACGACCCAGCGCTGCTAAGGCGCGCTGCGTATCGAACAAGGGCTCGGGCAGAACGCCAAGCCAACAATCAAACACCTCCAAATCCTCGCTTGGGCTGTGAATGAACTTGACTGTGGTGGGGTTGGCAAGCAGCTCTACGATGCCATCGAGGTCAGAAACCTTGGTGGGATCAATTAAATACGCGGTTTCTTTCCAGCAAAGCTGTAGCAATGCAGGCTGTGGAAAAAAGGTATCTCGTCGACGAAATTCAGTGTCTACAGCGACAAAATGCTCCCCAATATGTGCTTTGAGTACAGCCGAAAGGCCATCATCGGTGTCGATGAGCTGATGTGTCATTACTCGCCTACTTCCTTACGACTGCCCAACGCATGTGCCAAGGTCGTGGGGTCGATGAACTCAAGTTCACCACCCAGTGGGACGCCATGGGCAATGCGCGTCACCTTGACGCTTCTGTTTTTCGCTAACTCGCTAATGTAGTGCCCGGTTGCCTCACCCTCCACCGTAGGATTGGTGGCCAAAATCAGTTCAGAGATAGACTCGGAAGCCAACAAATCCGCCAAGGTATCTAAACCGAGTTGTTTAGGCCCAATGCCGTCCAAAGGCGACAGATGTCCCATGAGCACAAAATAAAGGCCTCGGTACGTCGCGGTCTGTTCTATTGCCATGACGTCAGCTGGGGTCTCAACAACGCACAGCATCGAGTCATCTCTCTTGGGGTCGCCGCAGACTTCACAGACACTCAGTTCAGTGAAGTTCCGGCACCGCTGACAACGCTCTACTTTTTCCAGAGCTGTCAGCAACGCATCTCCCAAGAGTTGTGCCGCCTCACGATCACGCTCGAGTAAATGAAGTGTCATACGCTGCGCAGACTTGGGACCAACGCCTGGTAAATATCTTAGAGCGTCGATCAACTCTTGTATGGATGGGCTTAATTTCATACCCCTAAATCTCCACTAGCGGTGGACGAATAGAATTCGGCACGACGACAGCATCAAATTCTGTCAGCAGCGCCGTTAAGCAGTCATCCTTGTCTAGCGCATTGGCAGCCGCCTTCAAGCGCTGGATCTCATAGAGCTCTCGCTGCCGCGCGGGCGTTTGGTCTGACGTATCACCTAGGCAGACCTCGACGGATACGGGCTTTTCCAATACCTGCTCAATAGCGACCGCCAGACTCCGTTGGTGCCGTTCATTGAACAGCGTCGCATTATCCGGCGCCAGCTGAAAACATAAAGTGCGGTCAAAGGCGTTAACCAGCTCAAAGTGTGACGCTACCGTGTGGATCACTCCCTTCAAGCCAAGGCTGTTAAAAAAGTCAGGCCAGGATCGACTGGTGGGTAGATCTTCTTCGGGCTCGCTAGGACTACAGGTATCGACATCGCTACTGCACGATGAGTGCCCGTCATTGATCTCGGTCGATTGCTCCATCTCGGATATGTCATGCATGTCGGATGAAACGCCGGCTGCTACGTCCACCGGTCTGTGGCTAGCGGTATTCGCTGCAGCTCCTTCAGAGGGTTGGGTCGTATCGTCTGCCGTCACCGACCTCGGCGGCGCTTGGACAAGGGTCGAGTCGACAATCCTACTGCCGCTGATAACGTGTCGTGAGTGATCGCTTGTCGCGTCAGGCGAAACCACCGGCAGCGCCGGTGGCTCAGGCTTTTTTGCCGGGGGTACCTCGATATTGTCACTGAAGATTATGGCTGGACGAAAAGCAATCATTCGCAATGCAACCATATCCAGACCAGCCCGAGGATCAGACGCTAAAACCAGCTCACGCTTCGATGCAACGGCCATTTGCCACCAGAGGTGGCAAACATCTGTGGTCATCGACGTCGCCAGATCAGTTAATCGTTTGTGCTCAGGTTGCGTCTTGTCCACGCTATTGGGTACGGCCTGAGCAATGGCGACTTGGTGTAAGATCGACGCGAGCTCATCGAGTGTGCCCGCATAGTCTGGGGAATGCGAGGCAATGTCATCGACCACGGCCAGTGTCTGCTGCGGATCGCTGGTCAATAATGCGTCCAGCAAGTCCAGCACTTTAGTGCGTGATACCGTGCCCATCATGTCTCGCACGTCGTTTGCGTCTAGCTTGCCGCCGCCATGCGCTATCGCTTGATCCGCTAACGACAGTGCATCGCGCATCGAACCCTCAGCACCCCGAGCCAGTAAGGCGAGTGACTCATCGTCATGCGCCACATCTTCTGCCGCTAAGACATGTCGCAAATGGGACACGATATGCTCTGGGACCATATTTTTTAGGTTGAACTGAAGGCATCTGGACAAAACGGTGGCCGGTAATTTCTGTGGGTCGGTCGTTGCCAGCAGAAACTTCACATGCCCCGGAGGCTCTTCTAGTGTCTTAAGAAGCGCATTGAAGCTGTGATTGGACAGCATGTGAACTTCATCAATCAAATAAATTTTAAACCGTGAGCGTGTTGGCGCGTACTGCACATTGTCGAGCAAGTCCCGCGTATCCTCGACCTTAGTGCGGGAGGCGGCATCGACTTCAAGCACGTCAACACTCCGGCCTTCTGCAATCTCATTACAACTGGCGCATTGCCCACAGGGCGTGGACGTGACGCCTGTTTCGCAATTCAGGCTTTTGGCAATCAGGCGCGCAACTGTGGTCTTGCCAACACCCCGTGTCCCTGTGAACAAATAAGCATGATGTAGACGATCAGATTCCAGCGCCGTGGTGAGCGCCCTGACCACGTGTTCTTGCCCCACCATTTCTGAGAATCGAGTGGGTCGCCATTTACGTGCAAGAACTTGATAACTCATGCTGGTGCCATACCGTTAATGGAGGCGACCCGAACAGCCACACCTCGGCACCCGAGTCGATAACTACCGTTGCTCCCTTCCGGGCCTGGCGGGGTTTACTATCTATCGCTGCGAGGGGACCGTCCGAGCCACCATGACGCTTGCTCTCTGGCAAGACCGCAAAGTGTGGCCAAAGAAGGAATCTGACGCAAGTAAAAACCAGCTTGACGACGCACATAGTTGGTCTCTTTCTAGATTCACGACGTATGTTAATAGTGATAACATTTAAAGTTAATGTCATTAACATGCGTTGAGCCCCCGCCATGATATCCACGAGACTGTTTTTTACTACTTTGTTCAGTGCTGTTGGAGCGGCTGGTATCGTTTTATTTGGCTCCAATGCGATTGAGGCAAACGTCCGGCCAACCATCTCAAACGAAATAACGCCCCTACCCGTTGTGGTGGTTCCCTATCAAATCGAAGATCACTACGTCGCGACCACCCGTTTTTTAGGTGTCATAGAAGCGTCAACCGACAGTAATGTCGGGTTCGAGGTTCCGGGGTTACTGCAAGAACTCATGGTCAGCGAGGGAGACTATGTCAATACCGGACAGATCCTCGCCAGACTCGACACGCGTCAGCAGAGAGCGTCTTTAGCGCTGGCTAAGGCTCAGGAAAAAGAGGTGGCAGCTCAACTAAAGCTCGCGCGATTAGCCCTGAGTCGGGCCATCTCACTTCTGGAGCAAAACCTTATATCGCAACGCGAGGTTGACGAGGCTGTGCTGGCTGTCGATACCGCCATAGCGCGGCTCGAAACAACACAAGCCAGCGTCGAAAATGCGCAGATCGTTATTGACAAGAGCAGCTTGGTTGCCCCCTTTGATGCGGTAGTCTCTCGCAAGCTTACCGAGCCGGGTAGCATCGTCGGCCCCAATGTCCCTGTCGTGCGACTCGTCTCTGTCGGAGGTCGTGAAGCACATATCGGTCTGTCGCCAAAATATGCGGATATCGTCCGTCTGGGAGCGGATTATCCCTTACTGGCTGGCGATCAGCGCTTGGTTGCCCGCCTGCGGACAGTTGGTGATGACGTAGATCCCCAAACCTTGACGGTATTGAGTGTTTTAACGCTGGCTGAAGACCAATCACTGCGCGTAGGGCAGACTGTTGCAATCGAACTATCAGAAGACGTTGCCGCTTCCGGCGGCTGGCTACCCACCACAGCGCTACTTGAGGGCGATAAAGGTCTCTGGACCGTATTAGTCACACGTGGCAATGAACTGGGTGAGACCATTACCGTGCGCGAGAGTGTAGAGGTTGTTCACAGTAACGCTGATCGCGTTTTTGTCAGGGGAACACTCCCCAACAACGCATTCGTTGTTGCCTCAGGATTGCAAAAGCTGAGTCCTGGATCACCCGTCGAGGTTGTACCGTCTATTCGGGTAACTAACTGAGCGCGATGACGTGATAGCAACAAGCCTTTTTGAAAACGGACGTTATCTTGCACTTTTGATTCTCTCGATTGTTGTCGTGGGAGTGACCGCCTATAACAGTCTGGGCCGGCAGGAAGATCCAACCATCACGCCATTTGTGGCCTCTGTCCAAACGTTTTATCCGGGTGCTAGCCCGGCTCGAATAGAGAGCTTGATTACCAAGCCAATCGAAGACGCGCTTCGCGAGCACCCCGACGTCAAAGAGCTAAATTCCACCTCGATAAATGGTGTTTCCACGGTCATTATCGAGGCCGATTACTACCTTGCGCGGGATGATATTAAGCGCGTCTGGTCAGAATTGCGGGGTAAGCTTGATCGCATTGAGGGCGACTTGCCTGAGGGAGCAACAAAGCCTGTCCTTGATGACTATCTGTTCACCACCTTTGTGAAAATTGTATCTATCAGCGCGCGCGACGGCATCGATATTTCGCCAACACTCTTGCGAAGGGAGGCACTGAAATTCGCCGATGCAGCCCGAAACGTGCCACAAACTCGAAGAGTGAAGCATTACGGCCTACCCGATGAGGAGATTAGTGTCGAAATAAATGCCCGCTCTCTGAGTGCATTGGGCTTATCCATCGGTGATATAGCGCGGACGCTTTCGCTAGCAGATGTTAAAACACCCGCCGGCAAACTTCTGGCACCGGAAAACGCGCTAACACTTGAAGTATCGGGGGACTTTGTTGATGTTCAGTCCGTACGCGACACGTTTATCAAAGGTAAAGACAACCGCTCGTCCGCGATTCGTATTAGCGATATTGCCACCGTAACAAAAGCAGAAACCGATCCACCGAGGCGCCTCGCTCTGTCAAACGGACGCCGCGCTGTTTTCCTCGCAATCGAGATGAAAGAGGGATTTCAAGTCGACAAATACAGCGACACCTTCGATCAATTCCTAATGGACTATCGCTCCACAGCGGCTGAAGGGCTGATCATAGAGACCACCTATGATCAAAGCGGCTATACCGAAGCCAGACTGACAGGGGTTGCAAAGAATATTGTTGCCGGTATTAGCATCGTTGTCGCTGTATTGTTCGTGACCTTGGGCTGGCGGGCTGCTGCCATCGTTGCGCTCAGCCTCCCCTTATGCACCTTAGTGTCGATGGTGGTGCTTAATTACCTGAGTGTACCTATCCACCAGTTGTCAATGACCGGCCTTGTGGTTGCACTTGGGCTACTCGTAGACGGTTCCATCGTGGTAACCGACGAGATACGTAAACGCCTGTTAGCGGGCGAGACAGCGATAGCGGCAATGGAAAACTCCGTCCGACGAATGACCGTTCCTCTTGTTAGTGCAACCGCGACGACCGTCCTCGCATTTACACCAATGGCCATGTTAGAGGGTCCCTCGGGTGACTTCTTGGGCAGCCTGGCCACGGCTGTGATTGTTATGTTGGTCGTCAGTCTTTTACTAGCCTTGACATTGACGCCAGCTTTAGCCGCTCGAGTATTACCCAGCGCTATGGTGGAGAACCCTCGCTGGTGGCAATCGGGTATTGTCTCGCCGCCCATGAGAACTGCCTTTGCTGCGTCAATTCAATGGTCACTGAAGTACCCGCTTGCTTCTGTGTTACTTGCTTCCGCCCTACCGCTTCTAGGCTTTGCCAGCCTTTCGACCCTCACCGGCCAGTTCTTCCCAGGAACTGACAGAGATCAAATGTATTTGCGGGTTGAGATGCCAAAAAGCGCCGGTATCGAATCGACACTTGAGCTGGTGCGCAAACTTGATGCAGATTTACGCGCAGAGCCACTAGTTCGCAGATCAGACTGGTCAGTGGGCGAGAGCCCGCCGGCATTTTATTACAACTTACGGTCTAATAAACGAGATGCTCCCGATTGGGCGGAAGGCATGGTCCTGACTCGTGACGAGAATCAAACTAATGCATTGATTCGACGCTTACAGCGCGATTTCGATAAGAACTACCCAGAAGCCCAGATTATCGTCTCGGGCATCGACCAAGGCCCACCTGTGGACGCGCCGCTAGAAATCATCATCTACGGTCCCAATACGCATACGCTTCGGGTGCTGGGGGAAACATTTCGGCAGCGACTACAAGACCTGCCAGACATAACCCATACAAAGCTGTCCATCAGTCCCGCCGCGCCCAAAGTAGCCGTGCGACTTAATGAAGAAAAGTTACGGCGATTAGGATTGGAGCGGACCCAAGTCGCTGACTTGATAGATGGCTACTTGCGCGGTCGCTTTGGTGGGGCAGTGATGGAAGACACTGAACAACTGCCTGTCCGTGCTCGGCTGCAGCGCGATGCCTGGCAAAATAGCGATTCATTAATGAACCTACAGATTCCCTTACCAAGGGGCTCTGGCGCAATTCAATTCGTCCCCCTGTCCACACTCGGCGAACTCAGTATCGTCCCCGACGACTCACCGATCGGTCGCCGAGACGGCGAACGCATAAACCGAGTACAGGCGTTTCTGACACGGGGTGTACTCCCTGAGGAAGCCCTAAAACTACTGCGTCGTTCACTCAAGCAGGACCCTGTTCTCTTGCCAGATGGCTATCGCTACAGCTTCGGCGGTGACAGCGGTGAGCGGGCTGACGTTGTCACTGACTTGATAGGTCCTATCGGCATCGTTATGTCTTTATTGCTGGCAACCATCATGCTGACGTTTAACTCCTGGCGACTGACGGCACTCGCCTTCGGCGTGATCACCTGCGCTTTCGGCCTCAGCTTTCTCGCGCTGGCGCTCTTCCGATACCCACTCGGCATCATGGCTCTGGTGGGCGTTGTTGGCTCTATTGGGGTCGCTATAAACGCGTGTATTATCATTTTGACCTCGCTTCAACAGTCCCCTGCGGCCGCAAATGGTGACAAGGAGGCTATGTGCGACGAAGTTATCGGCTCTAGTCGTCATATTATCTCAACCACGCTGACGACCTTCGGTGGATTTCTACCGCTCATTTTGGAGGGCAGCCAGTTCTGGCCGCCATTTGCGATGGCGATTGCAGGGGGTGTTTTATTGTCGACCGTGATCTCTTTTTATCTGGTACCAGCCGCCTACGTTTTACTCGGAGCACCCAGGGATAGTCGCATCGAGCGCTTGCAGGATTCAGGTTTGACGGGGTTAGCCAGATGAACCAATCTGCCAGCCCTTACCACCACGGTGACCTTCGCAACAGCGCTATTATTGCAGCAGCCGAGCTCATAGAAACCACGGGTAGCTATGACATCACCATCGCTCAAGTGGCAAAAAAGACCAAGGTAAGCGCTCCCGCGCTTTATCGCCATTTTACCGACAAAGAGGCGTTATTAACGGCCGTTAGAGAACTCACTCACCTCGGGATGATGGACTACTTAGCGCATGCGCAGGCGTCTACTGAACCGGGGACATTGGCCCATTTAGATGCCCTCGGCTTAGCCTACCTTCGCTTCGCCAAGGACAAAAGGGCCTTCTTTGGGCTGATGTGGGAGGACCAGGGCGACCCTGAAAAAAGACGCGCGGAAGCTCGCGCGAAGCGCACCGGCTTTCAAGTGTTACAGGAGGCGATCGAGTTATATTTTGATCGCCATCGTCCGCGCCACAACCGGACCTCGCTGCAAACCGCGACACTCATGTGGTCGACGGCCCACGGCATCGCGACACTACAGCACAATCGAATCTTAGATACGTTCGATGATGAAGCAGAACCCGGCACGTTGTTAGTGACAGCAACCCGCGCGATTCTCAACGCCGACTGAATAACGATTCGGTCTCGACTACGGGTCAAAGGTTTTATACATTTCACTCTACCGACCATCTAATCTAGGAAGCTGTGTTGCATGCAAGACGTTGTTGTTCCGCTGTGGCTTTTAGCCTGTACTTTTGGCGCTTGGCTTGGATTTCGTCTCAGCCTAGCCATGCATGAAGGCGCGGCTGACTCGAGAGCACCTACGGTGGCACGGCTGTTGGTCACCGGCTTTTGTCTGTCGATAACAACATTGTTCTTTTCTGTGGCGCTACAGACCGATTTGTCGTTGTCAGCACAAGTACCCATTATGGTGATGGCGCTCGTCACCGCGGTCATGCAGCTACTGCAAATTTGGACGGAGAAGCCTGAGCCGGGAAAAGACTGCCAAGGCCGCGATATCGTGGAATAACTCGTATCCTTTGTGCGATACTTGCGCGCCCCGCGCCCATAGCACAACCGGATAGTGCACGTGCCTTCTAAGCATGAGGTTCCAGGTTCGAGTCCTGGTGGGCGCGCCAACTTTGTTCAGCAGTGGCTTTGGAGCGGGACGACCTACCCGAATAAAACCTCAGGATTGACCATGGTTTTCATTTCGAGCACGTTGCCGTTGGGGTCACTGATAAAGAACGTCTCCTGCTCAAACTCCGTACCCTTAAAGCGCCTGTAAGGTGCATCAAGGTAGTCGAAAGCACTCGTCTCAATCCGCGCCTTAAGCGCCTGAAAATCCGCCTCAGGCATGTGCGCTCCGAAGTGAGGCACACTTACGTTACCCATATCCACATCATGTCGCACACCCGGCAGACGCTCCTCACTCTGATGCAGCGTCAGCTCGTTACCCCAGAAGTTCACGTCAACCCATTTACCTGCTTCACTATTTCCGGTCACGCAGCCCAGAACATCCGTGTAGAAAGGAACCGTGGCGGCTAAATCACCGGCTGGAACCGCTAAGTGAAACGTATTGCTCATTGCACACCTCGCCTAATTATTAATAAAACTCATAGTGACCAAATATCGCTTGGATCACGACACTCGTAACTGTTTTGCCAGTGGGCCGTAAATCTCTTCGGGGATTTGGCCCGGACACACCGCCATTATAACCATCAAAACCAGTAAATCGGTCTAAGCCAAACATAACGCATCGCATCAGCTTTAGAAAATCGTCACCCGAAAATAAGCCCTATTTTCGGGCCTAGTAATTCATCAATCCTCATTTAACCCATAGCCTCCGGCATCACGGTGCTAGTGAGTTGGCACTTGTTAAAGCACGGTCAACACAACGAACTGGCACTCGGAACCTTCCGAGTGTATGTAGGGTTCCAGACGAAGTTGGTCAATACAAACGAGCCCGTCAGTGTGCAAACCACATATCAGATCCACAAAGTCAGTAGCGCACCAGTAATCGTACCTCACAGTAAAAATAACCTTGCCGCCGGGGCGTGTAACACGGATCAACTCATTCACCGCCTCGGGCTTCACATGAGTCGCCGTGAACGTCCCAATACAGGTCACCGCATCGAAACTAGCCGTAGGCGCAAGCAATGGTTGATTCATATCAGCCATATCTAAGGCGTCATAAACACCCTTTTTTCGTGCCTGCTCCAGCATGCCGGGCGAGTAGTCGATGCCGCAGACAGCAGTCACACCTGACTTTTTTAGAAGCTCTCCGACCAAGCCCGTCCCACAGCCGGCGTCGAGCACACGAAGGCCCTTAGCATTCATCGACTTTAACAACAGCCGCACAGCCATTTGGGGGCTGGTATAGCCCCAATCGTGCAGGAGCTCTTGATCGTAGCGATCTGCCCAGCCGTCATAAACACCCATGAGCTCATCTGTTGATGCTGCGCTAAGTATTTTTACGTGGATATCTGCCTGCTCACCCATAATCACCATCACTTCATTATCTCTGCACCGCTTTGCGCAGACGCTTTTAAGGTCCTGTGGCGCACTGTCCGCCAAATGCTAAATCATCCGCCAAATGCCAAATCGCTGACGACCACCCACAACCCAATGAAACCGCACATGAGTATGACCAGTACGAACGCGCGTTCCGTCTCATTTTTGAACATAATCTAATTCTCCAGGCCCTCGTGTCGCATCAAAGGGCATCAAACAACGGCCCTCCCGTTGCAACCCCTCCGAATTAAACACAACCAGCCAAGACGGTCAAAGTACCGCTTACGTCCGGCGCTGCCACAGTTTGTAACCGGCAAAGCAAAATAAGGGTGAGATCAGTTAGGTGATGCTATGCCTTCGCAAGCATATTTAGGTACTCTAGATTTTGGTGCTCTAGCTTCAGGTGCTCTAGCTTAAGGCACTCTACGCCGCGCTTAAACAAACAATTTACGGGTCAAGCAGCTTTATGAATCAGCCGGAAACCATCCCACATTACCCTTCCGTCAGCGACGATATTGTCTGCGATAACGGTGCTAAAAACCCGATCTACCCCGAAATTTACAAGCGGTTAGACGGTTTTAACCTTGGCTCTACCAATGCCTGGACAAAGGGCCAGCCGTTTGACTATTTCAAGCGCATGCGGGAACAGTCACCGGTCATGTGGACCGAGGGGCGCAAGCCGACGTCTGGGTTTTGGTCTGTGTCACGATATGAGGACGTAAAACACGTTGAGCTCAATCCGGGTCTTTTCTCGTCTCAGCGGGGAAGTATGCACATGGCAGTATTGCCGCCCAGTGGTAAAGCCGACAGACTCATGTACGCGGCGCACAACTCGCTGATCAATCTTGACGCAGATGTACATCGAGATCTGCGAATTCAACAATCGGACTTCTTTTTTCCGAAGTATGTTGAAACGCTCAAAGAGCGCGTCGGGCAGAAGATTGACGATCTGTTGGATAATATGGAGCGGCAAGGTCCTGAAGTAGACTTTGCCAAACTATTTTCAACCGAACTACCCATGTTTACCCTTTGCGAAATGTTAGGCGTCGACGAGGCCGATCGACCCGACATCATCAAATGGATGCACTATTTGGAGCTCGCACCGCAGTTCCTCACGCATCCATTTCGGATGTTCATGGCTGAGCCAATGTTTCTCTTTCGATTCAATCAAATGCTGGAAGATATGTTCAACTATGGCGAGCGGGTCATGGCCGATAGGATTAAAAATCCCCGCCAAGACCTGCTCACCGTCATTGCCAATGCCACGTTAGACGGTAAGCCACTCTCACAAAACTACCTCGATGGATCGTGGCTGCTCATCATTTTTGCGGGCAACGATACAACTCGAAACTCACTATCTGGGACCATTCGCCTGCTAACCGAGTTTCAAGATCAGCGGAAAATGGTTTTAGACGATCCAAGCCTGATCGATCGCATGTCGCACGAATCTCTGCGCATGACCTCACCGGTAATGCATATGCGCCGCACCGCCACAGAGGATACGGAAATTGCAGGACAGCGCATCGCAGAAAATGAAAAAGTACTCATGTGGTACGGCGCCGCCAACCGTGATCCGTCCATCTTCGCCAATCCTGATGTCTTCGACCTGACGCGCAGCAATGTTGAGAAACACGTGGCTTTTGGTCATGGCGTTCACCGATGCCTCGGCAATCGGATTGCTCAGATGCAGCTATCGATGGCATACGAGCGGATTTTAGACCGCTTCCCTAACATACACTGGACAGGCAAACAGAAAATCGAGCCGATCATTCTGGTTCACGCTATTTCTAGTTTAAAGGTCAACTTGTATGGCAAAGGCAAAAAGCGTCCCACTCGGGTAGCTCTTCAATGATGGCAATGCGATCGGCTTGGCTATAGCTGCGTAGACAAGGGTAACTCAGTTGTGTTTTTGATCTCTGTGACCGCAATATGCGAATGCATTTCACGCACTAAATCGCCGCTGAGCAACGTATTGCGGACAAAGTCTTCATAATGCCTCACGTCCTTACAAATAATCTTGAGGACGTAGTCCCAAATACCGGCCATGGTGTAACACTCGACGACCTCTGGATGGGTCTCAACAGCACGCTCGAATGCCAATAAATTTTGCCGGCCGGTCTGCGTTAAGTTGATCGTGGCGAAGACCACGACTTCCATGCCCAGTGCACTCCTATCAAGCAGGGCTACACGCTTCTGAATGGTTCCCTCTGACTCCAGTTTGTTAATGCGACGCCAAACCGGTGACTGGGAACTCGTCAAGCGCTCTGCAAGCGCTGCCGTTGAGATGCTCGCATCCTGTTGTAATGACGCCATGATTGCGATGTCCTGTCGCGTATAAGTTGACTGCATTAGTAATTCCTTTTTATATCAATATAAGACTATTTTATTTTTCTTTAAGAGAAATAATATAAAAAAAGGCAAATTTAGCCCACTTTTACAGAAGATAATTTTCTTCCAATGACTGAGCGCTTGTCGCGTTTGTCACGGGAGGTAGATGATGACTCAGATAGTACCCACAGCACTACGGAAAGTCCGACTCGATGACAAGTTCAATCCGGGACCGGCACATGTCTACCTTACCGGGATTGATGCGCTAACACGATTACCCATTCTGCAGCATGAAATTGATACGGCTGCTGGTTTAAACACTGGGGGATTTATCTCCGGCTATCGAGGCAGTCCCCTCGGCGGCCTAGATCAAGCTTTATGGCGAGCTAAAACACATCTTGATCTTCACAACATAGAGTTTGTGCCAGGTATCAATGAAGAACTTGCTGCAACCGCCGTCTGGGGAACACAACAGCTTGGGATTGTCTCCCATACTGACTTCGATGGTGTCTTTGGCATGTGGTACGGAAAGGGTCCGGGAGTCGATCGAAGCATGGACGCCATAAAGCATGCGAACGCATTTGGTACGTCGCCACATGGGGGCGTTTTGGCGATAGCAGGCGACGATCACGCCTGCAAGTCGTCTACGCTACCTCACCAATCTGAACATATGTTCATCGGAGCATCAGTTCCTGTATTGGCCCCATCTAATGTTCAAGAAGTCTTAGATTTCGGCATCTACGGCTGGGCAATGTCGCGATTTACCGGTTGCTGGGTCGCCTTGAAGGCAATCACTGACAACATGGATGCCGCGATGGGCGTTGAGGTCGACGGAAGCCGCTATAACATTGCCTTACCACCAAAAGAGGCAATGTCGCCAGACGGTATGCATGCTCGCTGGCCTGATACTCCACTCGCTCAAGAGCGACGGCTGAATAAATATAAAATTTATGCGGCGCGGCTCTTTGCGAGTATCAATGGTCTGAATCGAATTGTCTTCGACTCCAAGGAACCAAGGATAGGGATAATCACCTCTGGTAAGGCCTACTTGGACGTAATGGAAGCACTCCGAGGTTTGGGTATAAATGAGAGTAGTGCAAACAACCTGGGGATCCGTGTATTAAAGATCGGTATGCCCTGGCCTCTTGATCCGGAGATCATTCAAGCATTCGCGGAGGGGCTAAGCGAGATCGTGGTGGTGGAAGAAAAGCGCTCTATCATTGAGGATCAGCTGACGTCACTGCTTTATAATTTGGCAATTCGCTCGCGACCAACCATTTTCGGAGAGTTCGATCATCGGGGTGAGCATCTTCTCGGCAACACCGGCGAACTCGATCCTGATGTCGTAGCTGAGGCGATCAGCTCGCGGCTGACGGCTAACGGAATCCATTCGCCCAAGGCTGCTCAAGTATCAACATCGGTGCGATTAAATGCGGATACACGAGCAACTGCTCGAGCGCCACACTTCTGCTCTGGCTGTCCACATAATACGTCTACTAAGGTTCCAGAGGGTAGCGTCGCCATGGGGGGTATCGGTTGCCACTACATGGCAACATGGATGCCCGACAGAGACACACGAACCTTCAGTCAAATGGGCGGAGAAGGTGCCGCGTGGATTGGACAGGCGCGATTTAGCAAGCGGCCTCACGTATTTCAAAACCTGGGAGACGGCACCTATTTTCACTCAGGTAGCCTAGCGATTCGTGCCGCAGTCGCTAGCGGTGCCAACATTACTTTCAAGATTCTGTTCAACGAAGCCGTTGCCATGACGGGTGGACAAGCGATCGACGGAAATTTATCACTCAATCGACTACTCGATCAGGTCCGAGCAGAAGGCGTCGATCACATTGCGGTTGTTACCGAGGATCTTAGCAAATCGTCGCTGCCTCGCTTCGTTGAAGTCTGCAGACGCTCAGGCTTTGACGCCCTACAACAACGTTATGCCAATCTGTCCGGCACGTCAGTCATCATCTACCAGCAACTGTGTGCGAGCGAAAAAAGACGGCGTCAGAAACGAAGACTTCTGCCCGCCTCAACTAAAAAAGTATATATCCACCCTGAACTCTGTGAGGGCTGTGGCGACTGTGGGAGGCAATCAACCTGCCTCTCCATACAACCCCTGCCTACAGAATTAGGTGTGAAACGCACCATTGACCAGCACAGCTGCAATACCGATTACAGCTGTATAGATGGTTTTTGTCCTAGCTTTATAACAGTATCTGGGACAGCAAATCCTCAGTCCCTAATGAATAAGACTCCATCGGATACGTTATTTGATCCCCTCCCTAATCCGCGGCTTGCTCCCCTTAGAGAGCCCTGGAACTGCCTCATTGCCGGAATCGGAGGCACGGGTGTGCTGACCGTAAGCTCAATATTGGCGATGGCGGCACACATTGAGGGGAAAGGATTCGCGACGATGAATCAGACGGGGCTTGCCCAAAAATACGGTGAGGTAATAAGTCACCTTAAGATTGCCACTACACAAAGCGACATTTGCGCTGTCCGCATAAAACAAAATCAGGCTGATCTTATGATTGGATGCGATGCAGTGGTAGCTGCCAGTACTGAGGCGTTGAACAAGCTTAATGACGTGTGTCATGCGGTTGTCAATTCGCACTGTACCGAGACCCGAGATTTCATTTACTCCCCAGAGAAGCAGGTAACCCAACGAGGGTCCGAGTCTCTCATCTTGAGGCAGGTGGACACCAAACGATTTACCACCATTGATGCCGTAGACTATGCCACACAGCTTGTTGGAGACCCCATCGGCGCCAACTTATTCATGGTCGGCATAGCGAGCCAATCAGGTTTACTTCCCATAACACCAGAAGCGATTGAGAGAGCCATTGAAGTCAATGGTGTCGCAGTCGATTTAAACGCTCAAGCTTTCCTGTGGGGACGGAGATTTGTCGCGCAGCCCGACCGGGTATCGAGTCTTCTGACAAGAACTGTCGAGTCTCAACTAAACTCGCTTGATGATATTGTCGATGATCGGGCCTCGCGTCTTGTTGAGTACCAATCCGTTCGTTACGCAAAACGCTACAAGCGACAGATCGAATCCTTTCAATCTATACTTTTACGCATCGAGGGCGCCGAGACGTTATGTTGTGAGGTAGCGCGTCAGCTGTACCGGATCATGGCACTTAAAGATGAATACGAGGTAGCCCGTCTTCTCACACGGTCTGTCGCTACTACCCTTCCAAATGGCATTAGCGAGCGTGATATGAGCTTCTATCTCGCACCTACCATGCTAACGAAACTTATAGGCAGCACCGAAAAACCTCAGAAAATCCGGTTTGGTGCTTGGATGCGTTTCCCACTTCGAGTCTTATCAAGCCTAAAGGTTTTACGTGGTTCAGCCTGGGATATTTTTGGGTATAGCGAAGAGCGAAAAGCGGAATGGAGAGACCTAGATCTCTATCTTGACGATCTTAACCTGATTATGAATCTGACGACCAAGCAGAATCTTTCCGAGGCCCACGAATTGGCAAGTGCGGTCACTCTGCTTCGCGGTTACGGACACATTCGCACCAAACAGAGGCAGTTGTGGCTTGATAACAGAGAAAAGTACCGCAGCTTACTCACGCTCGTACACCCACTGCAAAACTGATTTTTCAGCCCAGAGGACTAAATGGATAGTTTCTCACACCCGGAATTCGCATCGCACGAGCGCGTTTTATTTATCGCGGACGAGCAAACCCGACTCCGCGCTATTATTGCCATTCACAGTACGCAGAGGGGCCCCGCCATAGGTGGCTGTCGAATGTGGCCATATCAAAGTCAAGAGGCTGCATTATCTGACGCGCTTAGATTATCGCGCGGGATGACCTATAAAAATGCGCTCGCAGGCATAGATAGTGGCGGTGGCAAATCGGTTATTATCGGGAACCCGGTGATCGATAAGACCCAAGCGCTTTTAAAGGCTATGGGTAAGGCCATCAATGACTTAGGCGGACTTTACATCGCGGCCGAAGACTCGGGCACATCGCCACATGATATGTCGATTATGGCTGAGTCAACCCCCTTCGTCGCTGGCCTTGACCACGCAAATGGTAGTGGCGATCCGTCCCCTAGTACGGCACATGGTGTATACCTGAGCATCTGTGAGGCGGTCCACTTCCGGCTTGGTAAAGCAGGGGTTGGCGGACTGCGAGTTCATGTTCAAGGCTTAGGTAAAGTCGGATTCGCATTGGCTGAGATGCTCGCTGCCAGCGGCGCTATAGTGGTAGGAAGTGACATCAAACCTGAGAACTGCCGGATCGCCGAGCGAGAACTGTCTATCGAAACGACCTCAAATGACTCCCTGTTCAATCAGGCCTGTGACGTATTCGCACCCTGCGCGATGGGTGGTGTGCTCAATCAGCAATCCATACCCAATCTGCGTACTTCGATTGTCGCAGGAGCCGCCAATAACCAACTTCTAACGCAACACGATCACGTACTGCTTCATGAGGCAGGCATCTTGTATTGCCCCGATTACCTGATAAATGCAGGCGGGGTTATTGAGGTATACCGCAGAAGACATGGAGACAGCGATGACGCCATCGCCAAAAGTATCGGCGAGATTGCACCGCGTCTCCGATCAATCCTTGAGGAAGCAAATCAACGTGCCGCCCCACCTGAAAAAATAGCTCGCGAGCGCGCAGATACTATCTTGAGGAGCGATCGGCAGAATAGATCTGAGCCTTGGGCAGCGTGACCACGTGTAACACTCTAAATGGGGTGGCTGACGGGTCTCGAACCCGCTACCTCCGGAGCCACAATCCGGTGCTCTACCTGGTGAGCTACAGCCAC
>ERZ802822.170-NODE-170-length-49688-cov-14.702868_pt1 | contig 49688 bp, 60 predicted proteins | sample MGYA00345649_ERZ802822 | MGnify/ENA primary metagenome ERZ802822 (study PRJEB30503, sample SAMEA104212359) | marine metagenome | biome: Westerlies Biome; feature: [SRF] surface water layer (ENVO:00010504) within the epipelagic zone...; material: water...
GTTGCGTCTGACCTGACTCCCATGTGTCTAAAGCGCGGTCTCGACAAGGCTGTAGCCTCCGCCGTAGAGCACATTCAAGGTATGGCTACCCCCTGTGAAGACTCCAAGGCCATTGCCCAGGTCGGCACGATCTCCGCTAACAGCGACAGCGCTGTAGGTGAAATCATTGCCGAGGCGATGGAAAAAGTCGGCAAGGAAGGCGTTATCACCGTTGAAGAGGGTTCTGGGCTGGAGAACGAGCTAGACGTGGTTGAGGGTATGCAGTTCGACCGCGGTTACCTCTCGCCTTACTTCATCAACAATCAAGCCTCCATGGCCGCAGAGCACGATGATCCCTTCATCTTGTTGTGCGACAAGAAGATCTCAAATATTCGCGATCTGCTTCCCGTGCTAGAAAATGTCGCCAAGGCGGGTCGTCCGCTGGTTGTGATTGCTGAAGATATTGAAGGCGAAGCACTGGCTACCTTGGTTGTGAATAACATGCGCGGCATTGTGAAAGTGGCGGCAGCAAAAGCGCCAGGCTTTGGTGATCGTCGTAAGGCAATGCTGCAAGACATCGCCATTCTGACCGGCGCGACGGTGATTTCGGAAGAAGTCGGACTAACGCTTGAAGGCGCGACTTTGGAAGACCTCGGCACCGCTAAGCGCGTGTCGTCTACGAAGGAGAACACCACTATCGTTGACGGTGCTGGTGAGAAGGACGACATTTCAGGCCGAATCAAGCAGATCCGCCAAGAAATCGAAGACACCTCTTCCGACTACGATCGAGAAAAGCTGCAAGAACGTCTGGCCAAGCTGGCTGGCGGTGTCGCCGTGGTGAAGGTGGGTGCAGCCACCGAAACCGAGATGAAGGACAAGAAGCTTCGTCTCGAGGACGCCATCAATGCCACCAAGGCGGCGGTGGAAGAGGGCATCGTCCCTGGCGGCGGCACCACCCTGGCCCACCTGGCTCCTTCCCTTGAGGAGTGGGCCAACGGCAACCTGTCCGGTGAAGAGCTGATCGGCGCCAACATCGTGGCTGCTGCCCTGACGGCACCGCTGATGCGCATCGCTGAAAACGCTGGTGCCAACGGCGCTGTTGTGGCTGAGAACGTCAAGTCCCGCGCCATCAGCGAGGGCTACAACGCTGCCACCGGCGATTACGTCGACATGCTGGCTGCCGGCATCGTCGATCCCGCCAAGGTGACCCGCTCCGGTCTGCAGAATGCCGCCTCCATCGCCGGCATGGTGCTGACCACCGAGTGCATCGTGGCTGACCTGCCCGAGAAGAAGGACGCAGCTCCCGCCGGCGGCGGCATGGGCGGCGGCGACTTCGACTACTGATCCAGTCGATCAACCTGGTGATCATCCGGCCCCCGCTTCTGCGGGGGCTTTTTTCATGGCTGCGGCCGTCAGCGCCAGCCCGTGGGCACGCGTGGGCCGAACCGTCGGCGGGCCCAGTCGTAGGTGGGGGCGAAGAAGGCGCGCATGTCGTTCAACACCGCATCCAGCCCCTCCACTGTTTCGCTCTGCTTGGGTGAGGCATGCACGACGCGGCTGAACTGAGGCGTCAGGGCAGGAGCCTCGAGAAAGTCGGTGAGCCGGTTGATCTCGCTCTGTTGGAACAATGTTTCGTAGAAGCCGTAGAAGATCTCCTCCGAGGAAAAGACCGCCTCGAGGGTCTCGGCCATCTGCTCGTAGGTGGTGCGCGACCGGCAGTTGGGTTTGCGGTAGAAGCTGCGCAGCTGGCTCACTTCCTGCTCGGCTGTGACTCTGGCTGCGTTCTGCCGTTCATGCCGCAGCCGGTTGCGCATGCGCAGTTGTGACCAGGCCCGTTCGACGGGATCGCGCATCAGCAGGATCACCCGGATCGTGAATCCCCGGGCTGTCAGCCCTTCGCGGATGAGCTCGAAGCTGCTCTGAGGAAGCATCGAGTAGGCCGGGGTGATATCGCCGACATGGGTGACTGCGGCCTCCCGCAGATGCAGGTAGTCGAAATGGTCGAAGTACAGCTCCGGTGAGAGGCGCATCGCCTCCTGCAACCGGATCAGGTCCAGCTTTCCCTTGCGGCGTCGCCGGATCATGGCCTTCGCCGGATTGTTCCTGCGCTGGGCGACCAGCTTGTTGAACACGTGGAATTCCTTGATCCCGCCGTTGCTGAACCAGGAGGTCCCCGACAGTTCCGACTCCAGCCAGGTGGTGCCGCATTTCTGGGCTCCCACCCCGAGCAGGAAGATCTTGCCGGCTTCGCAGCGGCTCAACCCAGCCAGCCGGCGCTGAGGATCACGGCGAGGCTCAGGAACACCGCCAGGCAGGTCCAGGTGGCGCGGTTAAGCGTGGCTTCGGCGCTGCTGGCGCTGCTGAACATCGAGCTGCCGCTCGCCGCCAGCCCGCCCATGCCGCCCCCTTTGGGACTGTGCAGCAGCACGAGAAGGATGAGCAGCAGGCCGGTGCCGATCCAGGTCCAGGACAGAATCGTGATGAGCATCGCGTTCAGACGGTCAGGGGGAGACGGGCGGAGATGGCGTCGCGGTCGACCCCAGCCATCGGCTCGATCAGGCTGCGGCCTGTCATCGCTTCCGGTTGAGGCAGGCTGAGGATCTCCAGCAGGGTGGGGGCAATGTCGGCCAGGCCACCATCACCGCGCAGCTGGATGGAATTGCCATGGCCGGGCAGCTTGCGCCGTTCCCCCTCCACCAGGATCACCGGTACCGGGTTGGTGGTGTGGGCGGTCCAGGCGGCACCGTCAGGACCCTGCATCAGTTCGGCGTTGCCGTGATCAGCGGTGATCAGCATCGTTCCTCCCATGCGGCCCACGGCGTCGAGCAGACGGCCGATGCAGCGATCCACCGTGGCGATCGCTTCGGTGGCGGCTTCCATCACGCCGGTGTGCCCCACCATGTCGGGGTTGGCGTAGTTGATCACCACCAGGGTGTAGATCCCCTTCTCGATGGCGGTGACGCAGCTGTCGGTGAGTTGATCGGCGGACATCGCCGGTGAGAGGTCATAGGTGGCCACCCGGGGGGAGGGCACCAGGTGGCGATCCTCACCCGCCAGCGGTTTCTCGATGCCCCCGTTCATGAAATAGGTGACGTGGGGGTATTTCTCCGTTTCAGCCGTGCGGTACTGGCGCAGCCCCTGGCCGGCCACCACCTGACCCAGCAGGTCGTCGAGGGGCTCGGGGGGGAAGGCCACCACCACGGGCAGGTCCTGCTCCACCTGGGTGAAGGTGACCACATCGAGCTTCGGGGTGTGGCGGCGCTGGAAGCCGTCGTGGGAGGGCAGACACAGGGTCTGAACAATCTGACGGGCGCGGTCGGGGCGGAAGTTGAAGAGCAGCACGGCATCACCGTCCTGCATCACCACGTCCTGCAGGCGCACAGGCTCGAGGAATTCATCGGTGGTTCCGCTGGCATAGCTGGCGCTGAGCACCTGTTCCGGGCTGCTGTCGGTCCGAGGGCGATCGGGATCGGTGTAAAGGTCGTAGGCCTTTTCCGTGCGCTCCCAGCGCTTGTCCCGGTCCATGGCCCAGTAACGGCCGCAGAGGCTGGCGACGACCCCGACACCCACGGCGTCGATCGCCGCCTGCACCTGGTTGATGTACCCCAGAGCGCTCTGAGTGGGCGTGTCGCGGCCGTCGGTGATGGCGTGAATCGCCAGGCGGCTGATGCCGCTGTCGGCGGCCCAGCGAATCAGGCCGCAGAGGTGATCCACATGGCTGTGCACTCCACCGTCGGAGCAGAGCCCGAGGAGATGCAGGGTGCCGCCGTTGCTCTTCACCCGCTCGGCCAGCTCCTTCAGGGCCGGGGTGTGACGAAGCTGGTCATCGCGAACGGTGTCGCTGATGCGCACCAGCTCCTGGCGGATGATCCGGCCGGCACCGATGGTGAGGTGCCCCACCTCGGAATTGCCCATCTGCTGGTCCGGCAGTCCGACGTGGGAACCGCTGGCCTGGATCAGAGTGCTGGGATAGGCATGGCGGAGGGCCTCCATCACCGGCGTCTCAGCCGAGCGGATGGCGTTGTTGTCGGAGTCCTCCCGATGGCCCCAGCCATCAAGAATGGTGAGGACCACCGGAGCGACTGTTCCGGTCTGGCCTGAACCGCTGGTAGAGCTTTTGTTCACGTTCACCCGTGACGGTGGGTTCTTAAGACCTTTTGCAGAATCAACCTAACGCTCCATCCGTCTGCAGGCCTCACTTTCCCGGATTCACCACAACGTCACCGTTTCATGTCTTCCACGGCCGACAACGAACGGATCGAGATTTTTTCCGAGCGGGAGCTGGGGCGGACCCTGGCACGGCTGGCCACGCAGATCCTGGAGACGGTGGAGGACAGCCGCACCCTGATGCTGCTGGGGATTCCCACCCGCGGCGTCCAGCTCTCCCGTGTGCTGGCCCGCGAGCTGGAGCGGCTCAGTGGCCATGCCATCGCCCAGGGCGCGATCGATCCCACGTTCCATCGGGATGATCTGGAACGGATCGGCACCCGTCTGCCCCAGCTCACCACCCTGCCCAGCAGCGTTGAGGATCGCCAGGTGGTTCTGGTGGACGATGTGATCTTCACCGGACGGACGGTGCGGGCGTCCCTGGAGGCGTTGCAGAACTGGGGACGTCCGCAGCGGGTGATGCTGCTGGCGCTCGTCGACCGGGGCCACCGCGAGCTGCCGATTCAGCCCGATTTCTGCGGTCGGGTCGTGCCCACCCGACGCAGCGAGACGATCGAGCTGCGGTTGCGGGATGTGGACGGGGAAGAAGGGGTGTTCCTGCGGCGGCTCAGCCGGCCGACTTGAGCTCGTCGGCGCGGAAGTGGGCCTTGTAGCGACCGAAGGCCACGATCACCGGAAGCGTCGGGCTGATCACTCGCCCCTTCCAGTCGTTCAGCACATTCACCACATCGCCGCTCTGGCCCTGCATGTCGAAGGCCTCGCCGCGATGTTCAGGGTGGTTGAAGACCACGACCGATGTGTCGACCGTCACCTTGTCTCCCACCTGCATGGTCGTCGCGTCGTCAGTTCGTGCATTTTGTCACGGTCCCTCCGCAGGGCGTCGCAGGCAGAAGCTCTCCGGTCCGTCCTCCTCCACGGCTCCGCCCAGGTTGCTGCAGCTTTCCTGGAACGCTTCCCAGGGATCCATGCCGCTCACGAGGCGGTCGCGCACCGCTTCATCGAGTTCGGCGCCGGCGATCACATCGGGATCGGAAGCGCCATGCTGCTGGTGTTCCTGGGTGCTGCGCAGGGCGTTGATGGCGCTTTCGATCGTGCGCCGGCTGCCGCTGGCCTGGTCCTGCCACCAGGGGTGATCGAGACGGTTGAGGCTGTCGAGGGCTTCCCACCAGCGTTGATCGGCCATCAGCTGCTCCAGCCGATCGTTCTCGAGACGGTTGCGGTTCCAGACCTCCTGCAGTTGCTCACCCAGGCGTCCGCTGCCGGCGGGCCTGCCCTGGTCGAGGGGGGCCAGCAGAGCGATGGCCGACTCCAGCTCGCCGTCGCGGAACAGCTCCAGTGCCTGTTCACGCAGGTCGTCGCGCCAGCGGTTCAGGGTCTTGCGATCCAGGCTTGCATCGCCGTGGCCGGACTGCACCAGCTGCTGCTGCAGGGCGAGGGCAGCGTGACGCTCGCCCCGATCCCACAACCGCTGAGCCTGCTCACGGCGGCAGAGGGCCTGTTCCTCCGGAGCACCCTTCCCCAGCCAGCGCAGGGCTGCCAATTGCTCGCTGTAGCGCAGGCAGGCGTTCAGATCACCATCACGGGAAGCCTGTCGAAGCTTTCCGGGCAGCTGACCCTCCCACCAGTACGCACCGGCCGCAATGGCCATCACGACACCGGCGGTGGCAACGACCCAGAGCCGAAGCAGCAGGTGGCGTCGGGGCGCCAAGGATCTCAAGGTCACGCACTGCCACTGTTCTATGGATCTCCTGGCGTCGCTCCCATCCCCTGTGGACGGCGTGATCAGCGGACGGTTCCCAGTTGCAGGGCCGGGAGCTCGCGACCGCTGCGCAGATCGTGGATCTCGGCGATCAGTCCCGCATCCGCGTCGATGCTGATGCGCAGGCGCAGGCAGTCCTGGCCCGTCTCCCCCGGTGGATCCAGGGGCAGCACCGCAGGGTTGCCGGGCCATGGCTGGTGCCGGACCTCCCCGGCGTCGCTGCTGCGCAGGGTGGGAATCCCCTCCACGAAGACCACGTCATGACGCCCTTCGGTCTGGGGCTCGGCCAGCACCAGTTCCAGCTGCTCCTGGCCGCTGCGGCTGGCCGCCATCACCAGTTCCAGGGGCTCTGGACTGGGCCAGGGCTGACCGGCCACGAACAGGGGGTGCCAGCGGTGCGCCCCACTGCGTTGATCCCAGGTCCGCATGGACACGCCGTGTTGCAGAACATCCCGCACCTGCACCCCCGGGGTGAGCTGCAGGGCTCCGAGGGCGACCGCCTCCACCGGTGGCGGGGTGAGCAGCGGAGCCGGGGCCGTGTGTTCCTGCAGCCAGCGGCGCAGCCAGGGCAGCTGTGCACCGCCGCCCACGGCCACCACCCCCTGCAGATCCTCCAGATCGCAGCCGTTGCGGCGCCCTCCGGTCAGGGCCTCCTCCAGCAGCCGCTCCAAGGCGTCGTCCATCCCCCGCTCTTCCAGCAGCCTGTCGAGCTGCCGCCTTGAGAGCTGCAGGCTCTGTTCATCAGCGGGCTCCTGCAGGTCCTGATCCAGGCCGAGATCCGGATCGCTCAGGCGGCATTTCAGCCGCTCGGCGGCATTCAGCAGGGTTGTGGTCGGCGCGGATGAAGGGCAGCAGGCGGCCACGATCCAGCGGTCGATGTCCCGGCCGCCCAGGCGCAGGCCCGCCTTGCCCAGCACCCTGGCGGTGCGGAGTTTCTGGCGGCTGCGATCCCCGAGGCTGCGGCCGTGGAGCCGCAGCAGCTGGGCGATCGGGGCAGCCCGGCCTTCGCCCCCTTCCAGTGACACCAGCGCCAGGTCGAGGGTGCTGCCGCCGAGATCCACCACCAGCAATCGCGATCCGGCCGGCAGGCCCGCCCCGAGGGCCGCTGCCGTCGGCTCATCCACCAGGGCGATCTCCTGCACAGGCAGGGCTGCGCAGGCCTGCAGCAGCCAGTTTCGGTACGGCTGGTAGGTCTCCACCGGAGCGGTGAGCACCAGGCGTTGAATCGTCAGGGTCGGGGGCAGGCGGTCCCAGATCTGCAACAGCAGCTGTTCCCCGGCCCGTTCGGCAGCGCCCGGAACCGCTCCGGCGCCGATGCCGCGTTTGAAATCACGGGCCAGCTCCGGCCCCGTGCTGTCCGCCAGGCCAGCCTCCAGCACCTGCCGGCCGATCAGGGGCGTGGGCTCACCCGCCCACACCAGGCTGGGCACCTCACCGGGGCGAAGGCTGATGGGTGGCAGGTCCAGCAGCTGCGGGCGTGGGTCGTCCTGACGCTGGATGGCCACCACGGTCGTGGTGCTCCCCAGATCGATGGCCAGGGTCGCGAGGGTTGAATTCTGAAGCTTTTCTTCTCCCACGCAGGCGAGAGCCGTGCTGATGGGCACGTTGAAGTGAGAACGAGATTACGGGGATCGGGTCAGATGGACCGTCTGCAGCAGCTGATCTTCTCCTTTTATCGCGAAGATCCCCGTGTGGAGGAGCTGCTGGAACCTTTGCGGGACTGTCGCATGCGTCGCAGCTGGGGCAGCATCCGGATCGAGTGTCTTGACATGGCCCATCTGGAGGAGGTGAGTGATCTGCTGACCTACCTGCGGTTGCCGTTGGCTGCCCTCGGGCTGGGACGACAGATCGTGCTGAGGGTTCCCGGCTCCCGTCAGCGCAGTTACCCGATGCACGTTCCGTTCACCAGCGATCAGCTGGCTTGAGATCAACCTTTAAAATCATTCATTAACGCGTGGATCAGCTGTGATTTCTGCAGGAGTGGATTCCCAGGACCTCGCCAAGCGGGGAGAAAGCCTGATCCGTCAGTCCAGCAACCGCTATCTGACCACCGTTCGGATCGCTTTCCGGGCCAAGCAACGCCGTTTCGATGACTTCGACGGGCTGCTGGAGGAATCGAGCGTGAAGCCTGTGCAGCGCGCCATTGTCGAGCTCAGCGACGAGCAGGATCAGCCCGACCTGCTGCCTGGCTGAGGCGATGGTTCAGCAGGAGGGACCCGGCTGGCGACTGGCCAGGGATCCCTCCCGGGGCACCTACCCGGTGCTCATCGGAGGAGAGGGGTGGGCGATCGAGCTCACCGAATCGGAGTGGCGGGATCTGGGGAATCTCGTGTCGGATCTGGAGCGTCAGCATCGCGAGCTGGTGGACCAACTGATGGAGCAGGAGGCCATCGAGCTGGAGCTCGAACGCGGCGTCTGGTGGGGCTGCCTGAGTGGTGATCGCCACAGCTGGGCGCTGACCGTGCTGCTGTCACCGCTACAGAACCGCGGGGCGGAAGGCCATTGGCCCGCGCCGGCGGCCGCGGCGATGGTCGCGGCCATGAGAACCCTGTTGGACACCATGGCTTGATCAGCGGGGCTTATGGAAAACGCTTCCATTGATTGCTCCACGGCCTCGGCGCACGCTCTGCACAGGTTTTCCACAGGGTTTGCCGCGAAAGCGGCTCGCTCCCTTGAAGCTGTGGAAAGTGGTGATGTCCTGCGGCTTCCTCTTGACGCGCGGCCCTGGGGCCTGAGTTGCCGCCTGGTCGCCTGAGTTCCCTGTGCAGGAGTGCGGTCAGAGCTGGAGTCTCATGGGGAGATCGGTTGGACTGGTGTTGTCTGGGACACCCTTGACGCGCTCTCCGAGTTGTGGAGAAGTAGTGGACGTTCCGGAGAGGGGTGATGCAGACAACGCTCGATTCAGTTCAGGTGAGCAGCGAAAGCGTGGTGAGTTTTCAGTCGGAACTGCCGCTGCCCCTGCAGCAGGCGATGCTCCACTTCATCGAGCAGCACCCCAACTGGGACCAGTACCGCCTGGTGCAGGCCGCGCTCGCCGGCTTTCTTGTGCAGAACGGTGTCGATTCCCGCGAGATCACCCGCGTCTACGTCGGCAACATGTTCCGCCGGGCATCGCTGCTGCCGGGCGTCTGAGCCCTGCAGCAGGCCATCAGGACGAGCGCGCTCAAGGGCAGGGTGATCAGCAGCCCGACACTGGCCACCAGCAGACCCAGCAGATTCAACCCCCCGAGCAGGCCGAGCAGAGCCAGCACCTTGAGCCAGTTGCTGCGGACCAGTTGAAGGCTCTGATCCATGGCCTGCAGGGCCCGGCAACGGCGGTGCACCAGCAGCGGCAGGGCCAGCACCTGGCTGAACAACCAGCTCAGCAGCAGCAGGCCACCTCCGATCACCACCAGTCCGGCCAGGGTTGTGCTGATCCGCCCCATCACCCAGCTGAGGCTCTGAATCAGGGCGATGCCTCCCAGAGGCAGCAGGATCTCCATCAGCAGCAGTGCCAGGGACTGCCGCAGCAGATAGCTGCGGCGACCCGGTGGACGCTGCGGTTGCTGGGGGGGCAGCAGGGCATCGGCCAGCTGCAGCAGCCCCAGCAGGGGCAGCAGCGGCAGCAGCAGGCTGAGCACCACGGCGAGATCACCCAGCTGTGCCAGCCCCAGTCGTCTCAGGTCCTCGCCGATCACCGCCAGGCCGGCGCCGCTGAGCAGCACCAGGGAAGCCAGGCCGACGCAGCGCCACGGTGCTCGGCCGAAGGCGACCCAGGCCCGGGGCAGGGCCCGCAGCAGTGGCAGCTCAGTGGAAGGGGCCAAGCCGCTCCAGCAGGTCGAGGGCCGTCTCCTCCGGCACCGGCAGGATGGACAACCGATTGCCGCGTCGGATCACCGGCAGCTGATCGACGTCGTAGAGCTCCCGCAGCTGATCGAGACTGAGCATGGTCTGGAAGGCGCCGAGAAAGCGCAGCCGGGCGCAATCCCAGCGCGGAGCGTCCGGACTGGACTTGGCGTCGTAGTACTTGGCGGCGGGGTCGAACTGGGTGGGGTCCACCAGAGCTGTTTCGGTCACCTCCATCAGCCCCACGATTCCCGGCGGCTTGCAATTGGAGTGATAGAAGAAGGCCCTGTCACCAGCCGTCATGGTGCGCATGAAGTTGCGCGCCTGGTAATTGCGGATGCCATCCCAGAGGGTGGTGCCCTCCCGGCGCAGGTCGTCGATGCCGTAGGCATCGGGCTCGCTCTTCATCAGCCAGTACGCCACGACAACCGCGTCGGTGTCGACATCATCGGATCGAGAGGGGGGACCTGCTGAATTTCTGGTCGATCCGGCTCAGTTCACCCCGGTGGATGCCTGAATCAGGTGGCGGAAATGGTCGCCGCGCGCTTCGAAATCGGTGTATTGATCAAAGCTGGCGCAGGCCGGGGAGAGCAGCAGGCTGGCGGCTTTCAGGCGGCAGCCCTCCGCCAGGGCGAGCGGAACGGCCTCGGGCAGGTCGCTGCACCGGTGCACCACACCGGGGAATCCACTGGCGTTGATCAGCTCGTGCAGCTCCTCGGCTCCGGCTCCGAACAGCACCACGGCGCATGCTCTCCGCTTCAACTGCTCCAGCCAGCCCGCGGCTTCGCCCCGCTTGGTCTCGCCCCCCGCCAGCACCACCACCGGCGCCGTCATCGCCCGCAGGCCCACCTCCGCTGCGTCGTAGTTGGTGGCCTTGCTGTCGTTGAACACGCTCAGGCCGTTCACGGTTCCCAGCAGTTCGAGGCGATGGGGCACACCGGGGAACCGGCGCAGTGCAGCCTCGATCTCGGCGGCAGGGAGGCCGATGCGCCGGGCGGCCGCCGTGACCATCAGCAGGTTCTGGCGGTTGTGCAGCCCCGGCATGGCCAGTGCTGTGGCGGGGAAGAGCGGTCCGTCTGGAGCGCGAACCTGATCCTCGGCATCGATCCAGAGATCGGCGTCCTGTCCATCGGGACGGGGCCCTGCGGCGCTCACCCAGATCCCCCGCTGCTGCCAGCTGTCGCGCTGCTGGCGCAGGTCGGGGTCATCGGCGTTGAAGATCGCCAGTTCGGAGCGCTCCAGCAGGCCGCGCTTGATCGCCCGGTAGGCGTCGAGGGTGCCGTGGCGTTCGAGATGGTCCGGTGTGAGCGTCGTCCAGAGACCGATCCGGGGGGCCAGGTCCGGTGTCGCTTCAATCTGATAACTGCTGAGTTCCATCACCATCCAGTCCGGCTCCGGCCCGGATGCCTGCTTGAGCTGCAGGGCCATCTCGGCGGCGGAGACCCCCATGTTTCCGCCCATGGGGGCGCGCAGCCCGGCGCACTCGAGCACGTGGCTGAGCAGATGGGTGACGGTGGTCTTCCCGTTGGTGCCGGTGATGCCCACCCAGGGCAGGTGGCGCAGGGCCTGCCAGGCCAGGTCCATCTCACCGCGCACCCGGATGCCCTGCGAGCGCAGGTTGTGGAGGGTGGGGTGATCCCAGGCGATGCCGGGGCCGATCACCACCGTGTCGAAACGTCCGTGCCAGGGCTGGAAGCTCTCCGGCTTCAGCGGCAGCCCCAGAGTCACCTCGATTCCCTGCTGACGCAGCGGTGCAGCCCGCTCCTCATCCTGCGGGGTGTTTCCCCGCTCCATCACGCTGACGGGAATGCCGTTGTGGTGCAGAAGACGAGCCGCACCGATGCCAGAGCGTCCCAGCCCCACAACGATCGTGCGATCCATCAAAAACGTTTCCCTGACTGGGGAGTGGGCGATACTGGATTTGAACCAGTGACTCCTACAATGTCAATGTAGTGCTCTACCCCTGAGCTAATCGCCCGCAGCTGATCAACAATTCGTCCCTGTTCGGATCGACGTTTGATCGAGTTAGGAGAGTAGCAGTCGGTCCGCAGTCCTCAGCTCAGGTGCGCTTCAGTTCAACGCGCCAGCGCTCCCGTTTGGTGAGCGTCAGGGAGAGCACCTCGACCATGCCGCGGTCCTGAAGCTGCAGCCGGTCCCCCACCACCAGCTCACGGCTGGCGAGTCGGATGGGCTGCCAGTTGTGCCGCAACCGGCCGGCCTTGATCTGACTGATCACCTTCGAGCGGGAGATGCCAAAACCGGCGGAGGCGATGGCGTCGAGGCGACAGGAGGCCTCCACGCTGCTGAGCGTCCGGGGCGCCCGAATGGCCGGCAGTTGCAACTGCTCCAGCGGACGCCGCTCGCACCGGATCGGCACGTCCCGCACCTGGCCGTGGCCAGCATCCAGCAGCTCGGCGCAGGGGGGTGTGCACAGCCCCTGTCCACCGCGGTCACCGCGCACCCAGAGGTCCCCCAGTCCCTCCGCCGGTGCGCCCATCGCCTGCAGGGCCTGACGCAGATCGGCGGGGCTGAGGGGGTCGAACAGGAAGTTGCCCTCGATCAGCAACCCCTCGATCGGCAAGGGCTCGTCCGGAGCGGCATCGCGGCGGTGACAGAGCAGTCGGCAGCGCTCGGCGCCGGCATGGCCGCCCTGGCGCTCCCACTGCAGTTCACTCAGGTGGCCGAGCCGTTCGAGCGCCTCCTCCTGCAGCGGGGCGGAGAGAAATCCACTCCACCGGGGTTGCCAGGTGCGCAGCACCTCCTCGGCCAGGTCGAGCAGAGGCTCGAGCCCCTCCGGGTCCTGACTTCCCTCAAGCAGTTGGTCGCGCGGCAGCGTCACAGCTCGCTCAGGCGCACCACCTGCAGCGGCCGGCAGCGCTGCACCGTCTGCCAGGGCAGATCGATGCCGGTCGGTGTCTCCAGCAGCAGCAGCCAGCGACCTTCCTCGCGGCGGTTGCGCAGGATCCGAACGCCGTCCTCGTTCTCGGAGTTGACGCTGGCGGCGGCCGCATAGCTGCCCATCAGGCCGGATCCCATGCCCAGCAGCCCGCCGATCAGGGTCTCGCCCCAGGGACCGAAGCTGGCGAACGTGGTCAGGTTGGTGATCTTGGTGAAGGTCACCCCCGCCAGGAATCCGAAGGGCATCAGCCAGCGGGCCATCGCCTTCTGCCGCCGCTGCCGCGTGAGGTTGGGACTGAGCAGTTCGACCCGGTCGATGCTGTCCCCCTCGGGCGGGATGGTGATGCTCCTGCTCAGACGGAGCTGCGGGTCGTTCAGCTGCTCGGTCAGCTGATCCGCCGCAGCCTGATCGGCCAGCACCACCACACAGATCGCCATCCCCTCACACCGGAAAGCTGAATTCTGAACCCTGTCCTTTGAACGACTGGGGGTGTGGGTGCTGATCACTACAGTTCGGCGCGGCTGTTCAGCGCCCTTTCATGACGAAAGTTCTGGTTTCCGATCCCATTGACAAGGCCGGGATCGACATTCTCAGTCAGGTGGCGCAGGTGGATGAGCGCCCCGGCATGTCGGCCGAGGACTTGAAGGCCTGCATCGGCGACTACGACGCTCTGATGATCCGTTCGGGCACGCAGGTGACGGCCGACGTGATCGCCGCGGCGTCCAGGCTCAAGATCATCGGCCGTGCCGGCGTCGGTGTCGACAACGTCGATGTGCCCGCGGCCACCCAGCGGGGAGTCCTGGTGGTGAATTCGCCGGAGGGCAACACCATCGCGGCCGCGGAGCATGCCCTGGCGATGATGCTTTCGCTGTCCCGGCATGTGCCCCAGGCCCATGCGGGCATGCGGGCCGGCAAGTGGGACCGCAAGAAATACGTCGGCAACGAGCTCTACAAGAAGACGCTCGGTGTGGTGGGTCTGGGCAAGATCGGTTCCCACGTGGCCCGCGTCGCCAGGGCCATGGGCATGGAGGTGATCGCCTACGACCCCTTCATCGCCGCCGACCGCGCCCAGCAGATGCAGGTGCGGCTCACCGATCTGGATGAGCTGTTCCGCACAGCGGATTACGTGACCCTGCACATTCCGCGCACCAAGGACACCGAGAACCTGGTGAATGCGGAGCTGTTGCGCACGATGAAACCGACGGCCCGCATCGTGAACTGCGCCCGCGGCGGCGTTGTCGATGAGTCGGCCATCTCCGAGGCCATTCAGAACGGTGTGATCGCCGGCGCCGGCCTGGATGTGTACGCCAGCGAGCCCCTGGCGGAGGATTCGCCGCTGCGGGCGGTGGAACGCGGCCTGGTGCTGACGCCCCACCTCGGAGCATCCACGGAGGAAGCCCAGGAGAACGTGGCGGTGGATGTCGCCGAGCAGATCCGGGATGTGCTGCTGGGGCTGCCGGCTCGCAGCGCCGTCAACATTCCCGGCCTGAGTGCCGAGATCATGGAGCGGCTCAAGCCCCACCTGCAGTTGGCGGAAACCGTCGGCCGGCTCGTCAGTCAGCTGTCCGGCGGTCAGGTGCAGGAGCTGGAGCTCCGGCTCCAGGGTGAATTCGCCAGCCATCCCTCGCAGCCCTTGCTGATCGCATCCCTGAAGGGACTGCTGGGAGCGGTGCTGGGGGACAGCATCAATTTCGTGAATGCCTCCCTCGAAGCCAAGGCCCGTGGCATCCGCGTGCTGGAGGTGAAGGACGAAGCCAGCCGCGATTTCGCCGGCGGCTCACTGCAGATCACCAGTCGTGGTGATCAGGGCAGCCGCAGCGTGACGGGAACCGTGTTCGCCGATGGGGATCTGCGGATCACCAGCATCGACGAATTCCCGGTGAACGTGACCCCAAGCAGCCACATGCTGTTCACGCGCCACCGGGACATGCCCGGCATCATCGGCCAGCTGGGATCGATGCTCGGCGAGCACAACGTGAACATCGCGGCGATGCAGGTGGGACGCAAGATCGTTCGCGGCGATGCGGTGATGGTGCTCAGCATCGATGACCCGATTCCTGCGACGCTGCTGCAGACGATCACGGCGATTGAGGGCATCCAGGAAGCCCATCCGGTGACGCTCTGATGTGGTGGCGTCTGTCGCTGCCCTGTCCTGCGGAACTCGAGGAATCGCTGCTCTGGAAGCTGGATGATCTCGGGCTTCATCGCCATGCGGTGCAGCATGCTCCGGAGACTCCGGAGCAGCGCACGCTGCTGCTGTGGTTGCCGCAGCCGGAATGGCCGGAGACCGATCGCCACGAACTGCTGGCGAGCCTGGCGCCCCTGGCCCATCCCTTCGGCCTCAGCCTGCCGCAGGGACACTGGGATGAGGTCGACGACGAAGACTGGAGTCTGAGTTGGAAGCAGCACTGGCAGCCCGATCCCGTGGGCCGCGCTCTGCTGATCCTGCCGGCGTGGCTGGAGGTGCCGGACGAGCACCGTGAGCGTCTGGTGATCCGCATGGATCCGGGCAGCGCCTTCGGCACCGGCAGTCACCCCACCACCCGCCTCTGCCTGGAGGCCCTCGAGCAGCAGCCTCCCCAGGGTGCCTTGGTGGCAGATCTCGGCTGCGGCAGCGGTGTGCTCGGTCTGGCGGCTCTCCACCTCGGGGCGCAGCGGGTGGTGGCCGCCGACACCGACTCCCTGGCGGTGCGGGCCACGGCAGAGAACCGCGATCTGAACCAGCGCAGGCCGGAGCAGCTGGCGGTCGATCTCGGCTCGGTGGAGACCCTGCAGCAGTTGCTCGGCAGCCAGCGGGCCGATCTGCTGCTCTGCAACATCCTGGCGCCGGTGATCGAGGCACTGGCACCGGGGTTCGAGAGCCTGATCGCTCCCGGTGGCCGGGCCCTGCTCAGCGGCCTGCTGGTGGACCAGGCGCCACGGCTGACGGAAGTGCTGGCAGCGCTGGGATGGCAGGTCAGTGAAAGCGCCTCTCAGGGCCGCTGGGGGCTGCTGTGCATCCGCCGCCGGAGCCCGGAGACGCCATAAGCCTGGCTTATCTGTGTATGGCCTCCCATTGGACCTTGCCCCGCCGAGTGGTTCAAGCGGCTGCAAGAGGCTCCGTTTGCAGTAAAAACGTCTGGTCCTGCAGGCTCGGATCTCCGGGGACCTGTACGCATTCACCAATCATGGCTTCCTACAAGGTCACCCTGGTCAGCGAGAGCGAAGGTCTGAACAAGACCATCGAAGTGCCCGATGACCAGTACATCCTCGATGCTGCTGAAGAGCAGGGCATCGACCTGCCCTATTCCTGCCGCGCCGGCGCCTGCTCCACCTGTGCCGGCAAGCTGACCGCCGGTACCGTCGATCAGTCCGACCAGAGCTTCCTGGACGACGACCAGATCGAAGCTGGTTTCGTGCTCACCTGCGTGGCTTACCCCACCTCCGATTGCACCATCAAGACCCACGCCGAGGAAGAGCTCTACTGAGCCCTTCACCTCCATCGGGATCCGATGGAAAACCACCCCCTTGGGGGTGGTTTTTTGTTGCCTGTCCGTCTTCCATGAGTCCATCGCAGAGCTGTCGACTTGAGCCGTTCTGAAGCCCAGGAGCTGCTGGCCTGCGGCAGTGTTCACACCAGTCCGGGAGGCCAGTACAGCTTCCGTGTGATCGGGCCCTGCTGCCGTCTGTTCGATCGCGAAGAACTGCCCTGGCCCTGCTGCCGCCTGGCGTGGCGCAGCAAGGAGCCGAGCTGGCGCCGCGTCGGCAGGCGTTTTGTCCCCGATCTGGCGGCCCGTCGCTGCCCCTCCTATGCCGTTGAGCTGCTTCAGCCGGGCTCGCGCCCCACGGCCACCGTTCTGACGCTGTTCTCCCAGACCTTCAGCCGCGAGCTGCAGGAGTGGTGGTACAGCCGTCTTCCCCGCTCGATGCAGGCGGACAACTGCACCCCTGCTGAGCCATCAAAAACCCCAGCGGCCTGAGGGCCACTGGGGTCAGCCGATCAGCTTGAACGCAGCCGGATCAGAAGTAGATCTTGCCGCCGCCCCAGGCAGTTCCCTGAACCTTGGGAGACACGAGGATGTAGCCGGCCATCAGGCGCAGATCCTCGTCGTCGAGGTCGCGCATGGCGGGGTACAGCTCGGCGCTGCGCATGCTGGGGTGCAGTTCCGAAATGCTGTATTCACCGTCGTAGGAGGTGGGGTCCTTCATGTAATCCACCAGCGCATCGACGTTGTCGCGGGCCGGGGTGGCCAGCGCGAGGGTCTCGGGATCGAGGCCGACGTTGTGGTTCGTCTTGGTGATGCCGCCGGCGTGGCAGGTGCCGCAGCTGGTGTTGAACACCTTGCGGCCGGCGTTGATCTCCTGCTCGCTGAAGGTCACCAGAGCTCCGTCGGGACTGCTGGGGACCGTGAGGGTTTCTGCATCCCAGCGGGCCGCTTCAGCGGGTGCCGCGACAAAAAGGCCGATCAGCACCGGCACCAGGATCAGCAGTCCGCTGAGGGACCGTCGGAGAGAGGAGAAAGGAGAGGCCATGAAGGATGCCGGGGACTGACGGATTCACCGCACCAAGCCCTTGTATCACGGGGGAGAGTCGCTCCGTGGCGGAATCACGAACTGTTGCAGCGGGGCTTCACGTCCAGGGTCATGAAATCCTTGGCGACCAGGGTCTCCGGGAAGATCGCCCTCGCCTCCGCCAGCAGGTCGTCCGGTGTGACCGGATTGCCATGGGCATAGCGCGGACTCAGGTGGGTCAGCACCAGCTGGCCGACCCCAGCCTCCGCCGCGGTCTGGGCGGCCATCGTGCTGGTGGAGTGCTGTTTCTGAAAGGCCATCTCCGCTTCGGCGTGGGCGAAGGTCGATTCATGGATCAGCAGATCGGCGCCGCGGGCCAGCTCCACGGCGGCCTCACAGAAGACGGTGTCGGTGCAGTACACAACGCTCACCCCAGGGCGGTCCGGGCCGCAGAGGCTGGTGCCGTCCATCACCCGACCGTCCTCGAGGGTGACGGTCTCACCCCGTTTGAGCCGCGCGTAGACCGGGCCGGGAGGAATCTCCAGGGCACGGGCCCGTTCGATGTCGAAACGGCCGGCGAGTGGCTTCTGCTCGACCCGGTAGGCATAGGCCGGCACCCGGTGGGTGAGCGGTGTGCAGCGCACCGTCAGGGCGTCGTCTTCGAACACGAGGGTTCCCTGCTCAGCCGCCGGGCGCACCCGGTGAATCTGGAGCGGATAGCCGATGCGGGTGGAGCTGCTGCTGAGGGCCCCCTGAAGAAAGGTCTCCAGGGGATCGGGGCCGTAGAGGTCGACTCCCTCGTTGCAGCTGCCCGACAGCCCGAGGCTGGCCAGCAGGCCAGGCAGGCCGAACACGTGATCCCCATGCATGTGGGTGATGAACACCCGGCGCAGCTGGGAGAGCCGCAGGTCACTGCGCAGGAACTGGTGCTGGGTGCCCTCACCGCAGTCGAACAGCCACATTTCAGCCCGCTGAGGCAGCCGCAGCGCAACCGCTGAAACGTTGCGGGCCCTCGTGGGGACGCCGGAACTCGTACCGAGAAAGGTGACCTGCAAGGCCGCTGATCCTCAGTTGACATGCTGCCATCTGGCAGCGCCGGGGTGATCGGGGCACACTGGGCTGCCTCTGAATCGATCCGTGCGATCCGCTCCAGTCTTCGGCGCCGCCGCCCTGTTAGGCCTTGCCGGACTGTCGCTGCTGCATCCGCCGGTGGCCGTGCCGCGGATGATGGAGCCGCGCATGCGGGTGCTGCTGCATGAAGGTCCGCGCCTGCTTCTGCGGGCTGATGGCGAGCAGTTGCTGCGGGTGCGTGGTCTGCCTGGTGGTGAGGGGAGCTGGAGGCGTCTGGAGGTGAGCCTGCGCGGGGGGCGCCTGCTGATCGACTGTGATGGCGACGAGCGCTGGCTGGGTGCTGCTGCCGTGTTGTCGGTGATGAACGATGACCCGCGTGGCATCTGGCTCGGTCAGCGTCGCTACCGGGGCGAACTTCGCATCAGTGGCCGCGGCGGCACCCTGCGGGCGGTGAACGAGCTTGGGATCGAGACCTATCTGGCGAGTGTGGTGGGCAGCGAGATGCCCCATGCATGGCCCCTGGCCGCTTTGCAGGCCCAGGCGGTGGCGGCTCGGACCTATGCCTTGAAGCAGCGCAGCCGCGGCGGTGGCTGGGATGTGAAGGCCACCGTGGCCAGCCAGGTCTACAGCGGGGTGGAGGCGGAGACCGCCAGCACCCGTGAAGCGGTGGCCAGCACCCGTTCCCTGGTGCTCGTGCACGGCGGCAAGCTGATCGATGCGGTGTTCCACAGCAGTTCCGGCGGCGTCACGGAAGCCAGCGGCATGGTGTGGCGAAACCAGCTGCCCTATCTGGTGAGTGTTCCCGATCACGACCAGCACAGCCCTGTCCACCGCTGGCAGGAACGCTTCGATCCGATGATGCTGCGCCGCACCTGGCCGGAGACCGGCGGCCTGGATGGTGTGGAGGTGCTCAGTCGCAGCCGCAGCGGCCGGGTGCGTCAGGCCCGGGTGCGTGGCCCCCGCGGCACGTTGATGCTCACCGGGAACGAGCTGCGCCGACGCCTCGGCCTCAAGAGCACGCTGGTGAACTTCGAGATGGTCGCTGCCAGCAGTCGTCCGGCTCCTGTTTCGCTGCCGGCGGTCGCCAGCCCCGATGCAGAGTCGGGTTCCGGTCGCTCCCGCATCGATCGGATCACCGCCAGCGTCGCTCGTCAGCCGACGGGGTTACGCCCACGAGAGTCACACCCACAAGAGTCACGTCCACAGCCGAGGCGGCAGCTGAGGGCCTCGACTCCGGACCTGCTCGGCGCCGCCGCCCGCTCCCGTCCTGCTGCGGCCGGCCGCCAGTTGCTGGTGCGCGGTCAGGGCTTCGGGCACGGCGTGGGGATGAGTCAGTGGGGAGCCCATGGCCTGGCGGAGCAGGGTGCGGATTTCCGCGCGATCCTCGGGCACTACTACCGGGGGGCTGATGTGGTGCCCTTCCAGCCGTATCACGATCCCGCCATGGCGCAGCTGGTGCCATCAGCGCCACTCTGGAGAGGTTGAGCCAGGCCCCCAGGCGTGTCGGGATTCCCCCATCAGCTGGAGCAGCGCTCCACCGCGGAAGCCCTGTGTGACGCTCTGGCGGAACGGCTCGAGGATCAGCTGCGGGCACGGCGCTGCGGCGATCGCCCTCTGGGCCTGGCCACTGGACGCACCATGGAGCCGCTGTACGCCGCCCTGGTGCGGCGTCTGCACGGTTGGCGCACGGACGAGCTGGCCGCTCTGAAGGCCTGCTGGAGCAGTTTCAACCTGGATGAGTACCGAGGCCTGGCGGCCTCGGATCCGCGCAGCTACCGCCGCTTCATGGCCGAACAGCTCGGGGGGCCGCTGCAGATCCCGGATGCCGCCTTACGGCTGCCGGATGGCTCCGCCGCCGATGGCGATGGAGCCGCTGCCGCCTACGGCGCCGCACTGGCTCGCTGCGGTGGCATCGGCGTGCAGCTTCTGGGGCTGGGCAGCAACGGTCATGTGGGGTTCAACGAACCCCCCTGCGAAGCGGATCTGCCCTGTCGGGTGGTGTCTCTCTCCAGCGCCACCCGACAGCAGAACGCCGGGATGTTCGGCGGGGATCCCGCAGCGGTGCCGTCGTCGGCGATCACCCTGGGGTTGCGGGAGATCCTCGCCGCCGAGGAGATCCATCTGGTGGTCACCGGAGCCGCGAAGGCGGCGATCCTGCGCCGGCTGCTGGCGGCGACACAGCCCGATCCGCAGCTGCCGGCCTCCTGGCTGCTGCGTCACTCGCGGGTCTGGCTGTGGGCTGATGCACAAGCCCTGTCACCCCCCTAGCTTGACGGGCCGTTCAGACCTCGGCCTGACAGCCCTGACATGAGCATCGAACCGCTGGAGCCTCGCCTGGAGCAGAGTTTCGAGATGGAGCGGTTCAACCGCTTCATCCTTGACTGTCAGGACATCGAGCAGCTGCGGGAGGCCGCTCTGGCTCTCGTGCAGCAGCTGTCGCAGCAGAAAGCCGCCAACTCCTGGATGGCGAACCGGGCCTCGGAATCGGAAAACTCCAAGCTCGAGATGTTGGCGACGATGATCCGCCAGCGTCCGGCGGAGGAGTGATGATCCCCCATCTGAGCGATGTGAATCGGCGGCGGCGTCGGGAGATTGCAGAGATCAGCCCGTCTCTGTCATGAACGTCTCCACCTTTGCCATGTACCTCGACATCCTCGATCGGATGGAGGACCTGCTCCCGTGCCGGCAGGAGCGTCGCCTGAAGGCCGTGCTCAATGAGGCCAGGATTCACCTGCTCACGGTGGAACCGGAGGAGTTGCGAGCGATCTGGCAGGAGTTCCGCTGAGGCCCCTCAGCTGCTGCAGGGGCCGTTGGCGGTGATCTCGACTTCGTCGCCGATGGAGAGATTCTCCAGCAGCACCTTCAGATCCTTGTCGCTGACGTTGAGGCAGCCACCTGTGTCCTTGGTGCCGACACGGCGTTCGTCGTTGGTGCCATGAATGGCGAAGCTGTACCAGCGGAACTGACCGGCGTACTCGTTGAATTCGAAGGGCTGCGGCGTGGCCGGGACCGGCGCGAGACTGATGTAGCCGTTGCCGTATTCGCCGGTTTCACCATCGCCCTTGAAGTCGATGGCGCTCATGTTGCGGAACAGCGTGCTCTTGAGATTGTCCCGGGTGCGTCCGGATTGTTCGATCAGCTCCGGCTCCATCTCAAAGATGTCGTCGCTCAGCACGGCGTTGACGCGAAAGGTGCCGAGCGGCGTGACGCCCTCCTCAAAGCGCGATCCCTTACAGGCGATGCCGTATTTGCCGTAGCCGACGTGGAAGGCGTGGTTGAGACCGGCACCACTGAGAATCCCTGTGCTCTTCGCCGGGGCATTGACGTCGAGTTCGATCCGGACCCTGCTGATCGGATCCGCCTGTTCCGGAGGGGAGGAGGGCTCGGACTGGCATCCGGCCAGGCTCAGCAGCGCTGCGGTCAGCGCGATCGTGCGCGATGCACCCATGACGGCGACGACATTGCGCGCATCATGCCGCTCCCGCACCGATCTGCTCAGGGATCTCCCCAAGGTTGCAGCTGACGCTGCGCACGTCGTCCAGACCATCGAGGGCATCGAGCAGCTTCAGACACTGACCTGCGGTGTCGACATCAGCCATGTCGATGCTGGTGCTCGCATGCCAGCTGTGGCCCCAATCGCGCACGGTCCAGCCCTGCTGCCGCAGGCCATCCTGCAGGGCTTCGAGCACCGTGAAGGGGCCGTGCACCACAACACCGTCGTCGATCAGGTCGTAGCCGTCGGCGTCGAGCTCCAGCAGGCTCTCCAGCAGAGCTTCCTCGACGTCGCCATCGGCGCTGATCGTCACCTCGCTGCGGTGTTCGAACAGGTAGGCAACACAGCCGCTTTCCCCGAGGTTGCCGCCGTTCTTGCTGAAGGCCAGGCGCAGATCCGCCGCTGTTCGGTTGCGGTTGTCGGTGAGGGCTTCCACCAGCACCGCGACACCGCCGGGCCCGTAGCCCTCGTAGCGGACCTCCGCCAACTGGGCCGCCTCAGCACCCTGCCCCGAGCCCTTGGCGATCGCCCGCTCGATGTTGGAGGCCGGCACCCCGGCCGTCTTGGCTTTGCTGATCGCCGTGCGCAGCTGGAAATTTCCGGCCGGATCCGCCCCGTCCCGCGCCGCCACCATGATCTCCCGCCCAAGCCGGGTGAACACGGCGCCGCGTTTGGCATCCACCACGGCCTTGGTGCGCTTGATCTGTGACCATTTGCTGTGGCCGGCCATCGCTGCAGAGCAGGAGCGTTCGCTGGTTGCGCAGGGTACTCAGGGCTTCGGCACGTTTCTAGCCGGCAGCGCCGAAGACCACCTTTGGACGCAGCTGCTCCCCCGGCTCCCGCAGGCCGATGCCGACGATCTCCCCGTCGGCGTCGCAGACCACGATGGACTCCTCCGGGCCGTCCGGCATGCACAGACGGCGGCCGCAGCGCCAGTCGGTCAGTTCCGCGTCGGTCAGATCGCGTCGGGGCAGATGGGCAAGCGCCTGCAGCGGTGAGAGAGGCGCAGGGGGGGCGTCGTCCGGCTCAGGCAGTGCCACGGCCTGCCGGTCATGGAAACCGAGTGCCTGGGTGCGGCGCAGCTGGGCGAGGCAGCCGCCGCAGCCCAGGGCCTCTCCCAGGTCACGGGCCAGCGAACGGATGTAGGTGCCGGCGGAACAGTGCACCTCCAGCTCGAGTCGGCCGTTCGCCGGATCCCAGGCCAGCAGCGTCAGGCGATGGATCGTCACCGGACGTGCTGGCAGGTCCATCACCTCCCCTCGCCGGGCCCGGTTGTGGGCCCGTTCCCCGTCGACGTGCACCGCCGAGACCTGCGGGGGGCGTTGCCGGATCGCTCCGCGGAAGGGCGTCAGGGCCGCGTCCAGGGCCGCGATCGGCAGCTCCGGCCAGGCCGTCTGATGCAGCGGCTCGCCCTGCAGGTCATCGGTGTTGGTGGTGGTCCCCAGCTGGATCTGGCCGCGGTAGGTCTTGTCACCGGGCAGATACGGCAACAGGCGAGTGGCGGGTCCGAGGGCGATCGGCAGCACGCCGGTGACGGCGGGATCCAGGGTGCCGCCGTGGCCAATGCGTCGGAGGCCGTAGCAGCGGCGCAGGCGACCGACACAGGCATGGGAGGTGAGACCGGCCGGCTTGTCGATCACCACGAAGCCGAAGGGACCATCCACAGGGGCCATCCGAGCTGCAGGTCAGCGTGACTCCAGACTGTTGCATCCAGCCGGTGCGCCGCCCCCCATGCCTCAGCTTCGTCGCAGCCGCGATGTGGACGTCAGCTCCTTTCTCCAGGATGCCCTGGCCGTGAAGGAGCATCTGAGCCGCTACCTGGATCTGTCGCTGGAGGTCGTGGAGCAGCGGCTGCCGCGCAGCACGGATGACCTGGCTGATCTGCATCCCGGGGCGTTTCGAGCCGAGGATGCGACGACGTTCTACGAGGACACGGTCGGCACCGGTCATCTGCTGGAACTGGCGGCCTGGCATCTCTCCAGTGCGGACTACATCGCCGACACCCTGCGGCTCCAGGGGATGGCGGCCAGGGGGCAGGTGCTGGATTTCGGAGGCGGCATCGGCACCCATGCGCTCTCAGCGGCGGCGTTGCCCCAGGTGGAGCATGTGTGGTTCGTGGATCTCAACCCCCACAACCAGGCCTTTGTGCAGCAGCGGGCCGAAGCGCTGGGGCTGGCGCACAAGCTCTCGGTGCACCGGGACCTCAGCGGCACCGGTGACGTGGCGTTCGACACGGTGGTCTGCCTCGACGTGCTGGAACATCTGCCGGATCCCTCAGCGCAGCTGCTGGAATTTCACGGGCGTATGGCACCCGACGCGATCGCCTTGCTGAACTGGTATTTCTTCAAGGGGAACAATGGTGAATACCCCTTCCACTTCGATGATCCGGAGCTGGTTGATCGCTTCTTCCGCACCCTCCAGGCTCAGTTCCTCGAGGTGTTCCATCCGCTGTTGATCACCGCCCGTCTGTACAGACCGGCTTGACACGACGAAGCCCCAGTCACCGGCTGGTGCTGGGGCTCTTCGATCCGGATATCCGCTCAGACAGCCGCGGTGATGTTGATGCGCTTGCGGTTGCGCAGGCCGCGGCGGATGCTTTCGAACTTCACCACACCGTCGGTCAGGGCGTACAGGGTGTCGTCCTTGCCGGTGCCGACATTCACGCCGGCCAGAACAGAGCTGCCGCGCTGACGGATCAGGATCGAACCGGCCGTGACGGTCTCGCCGCCGTAGGCCTTGACGCCGAGGCGTTTGGAGTTCGAGTCGCGACCGTTGCGGGTTGAACCTGTGCCTTTCTTATGTGCCATGGGGTGGGGAAGCGGTGTTGGGCGGGGGGTGTCGTTGGAGCGTCAGCTGATGGACTTGCCGCCCACGGAGATGGATTCAACCATCACCCGGGTGAGCTCCTGTCTGTGACCATTCTTGCTACGGGTTTTCTTCTTCGGACGCATCTTGTAGACGATCACCTTGGGGCCGCGGCGGTGGGCCATGACCTTCAGGGAGACACTGGCGTCCTTCACGTAGGGCGTCCCGAGGGTGGTGCCCTTGGCGTTCTTCACCAGCAGGACGTTGTCCAGGGTGATGGTCGCGTCCACATCGGCATGGATGCGGTCGAGGTCGTAGTAACGGTTGGCCTGCAGCCACACCTGAGTGCCCGACGCCTCGACGATCGCGTAGGCATCGGATGAGGAGGGAGCGACCTCGGCATCGGCGGATTCCGCCTTCACCTTGGAAGCAGCCTTCTTGGCGGTGGGTTCCGTCTGGATCTCAGGACGCTCTGCAGAAACCGGTGCTTCTTCAGAGGTGGTCGTCGCAGCTGCGTCGGCAGCAGGTTTGGTCTCGGCCATGGAGTGCAGGACGCGGTCAGGCTCGGCCGAAGCCGATTCGGCCTGAGCCGCAATCGAAAGACAAACAAAGATCCTCGTGCTTGGAGGTCCCCTCCGTCAAGATTCCGATGTTGAAATGATCCTGACGACGAATGGCCGGGCCGGCCCTCACCATCGCACTGCTTCTGAAGACCTCGGAACTGGTCGATGTCTGTCGGCAGTGGCTTCCCAGCAACCGTTACGAGTTGATGGTGCTGCCGATGGAGGGCGAGGCCGATCTGGTCTCCCGACTCGAGCAGCAACGGGAAGCGATTGATGCCGTGGTGGTGGAGCAGCAGCTGCTCGATCCCGATACCCGGGACCAGCTGATGAGCACGGGGCTGCTGTTCCCCGCCGTGGTGGTGGGTGAGTTGAAGGGGGGTGTGGATTACCACTCCGAGGAGCTGCATCTGGCCAGTGATCAGCTGGCGCAGCTCGGTTACAACATCGATGCCGCCATCTCCCGCTATCTGCGCCAGGCGCGGGTGGATGGCCGGCCCGATGAGGCGGCTTCACGGGCGGTGGGAACGCTGTCCCGTCGCCTGCAGGAGCGGCTCGGCTATCTGGGGGTCTTCTACAAGCGGGATCCTGCCCGCTTCCTCGGCAGCCTGCCGCCGGACGAACGGCATGAGCTGCTGGAGTCGCTGCAACGCACCTACCGGGATCTGCTGATCAGCTACTTCAGCGATCCGGCAGCCGCCAACCAGGCCTTGGAAAGCTTTGTGAACACCGCGTTCTTCATTGATCTGCCGATCACCCGCACGGTGGAGATCCACGTGGATCTGATTGATGAGTTCTGGAAACAGCTGCGGCTGGAAGGCCACAAGAACGACTTTCTACAGGATTACCGCCTTGCGCTTCTGGATGTGATGGCCCATCTCTGTGAGATGTATCGGCGCTCCATCCCGCCGGACATCCCTCTCAGCGGTACGGGATCCTCCCGCTTCCGTCGGGAGCCTGATCTCCCTGAGGCGCCGGAGGTGTCGACATGAGTCCCCGCAAGACCTACATCCTCAAGCTCTATGTCGCCGGCAACACGCCCAATTCGATGCGGGCGCTCAAGACGCTGCGCAACATCCTCGAAACGGAATTCCGCGGTGTCTATGCCCTGAAGGTGATTGATGTGCTGAAGAATCCGCAGCTGGCGGAGGAGGACAAGATCCTCGCCACACCAACGCTGTCGAAGATCCTGCCGCCACCGGTGCGTCGCATCATCGGTGACCTCTCCGACCGGGAGCGGGTTCTGATCGGACTCGATCTTCTGTACGACGAGCTCACCGACAACGCGCTCGGGTCCGGATTGATCGACACCGTCGATGAGAACGACGTCACATCCGGCGTGGATTCTTAAGCGAGATGGTGATCACTCGCCTTCGCCGGTTGGATCTCACTACGTTCTGTTCATAAGTCCCAGCCATGCAGTTCCCTCCAGCCAGCGGCTCGACTCAGATGCAGGTTCAGAAGCTCCCGACAGGGATCGAGGGCTTCGATGATGTCTGCCAGGGCGGTCTCCCCATCGGACGCAGCACGCTGATCAGCGGCACCTCCGGTACCGGCAAGACCGTTTTCTCGCTCCATTTCCTGCACAACGGCGTCAAGCACTTCGACGAGCCCGGCATTTTCGTCACTTTCGAGGAGTCGCCCCTCGACATCCTGCGCAACGCGGCCAGCTTCGGCTGGAACCTGCAGGAGATGGTGGAGCAGGACAAGCTGTTCATCCTCGATGCCTCCCCCGACCCCGATGGTCAGGATGTGGCGGGCAGCTTCGACCTCTCCGGTCTGATCGAACGGATCAACTACGCCATCCGCAAGTACAAGGCGAAGCGGGTGGCGATCGATTCGATCACGGCTGTGTTCCAGCAGTACGACGCTGTGTTCGTCGTGCGTCGTGAGATCTTCCGGCTGATCGCACGACTCAAGGAGATCGGCGTCACCACGGTGATGACCACCGAACGGATCGATGAATACGGCCCGATCGCCCGCTACGGGGTCGAGGAATTCGTCTCCGACAATGTGGTGATCCTGCGCAACGTGCTGGAGGGTGAGCGGCGGCGGCGCACGGTGGAGATCCTCAAACTCCGCGGTACCACCCACATGAAGGGTGAATTCCCCTTCACGATGGGGACCCATGGCATCAGCGTCTTCCCGCTCGGGGCGATGCGGCTCACCCAGCGCTCCTCGAACGTGCGGGTCAGTTCCGGGGTGCCGCGGCTCGACGACATGTGCGGCGGCGGCTTCTTCAAGGATTCGATCATCCTCGCCACCGGTGCCACGGGGACCGGCAAGACGCTGCTGGTCTCGAAATTCATCGAGGATGCCTGCCGGAACAAGGAGCGGGCGATCCTGTTCGCCTACGAGGAATCCCGGGCTCAGCTGCTGCGTAACGGCACCAGCTGGGGCATCGACTTCGAGCAGATGGAGCAGGACGGTCTGCTCAAGATCATCTGCGCCTATCCCGAATCCACGGGCCTGGAGGATCACCTCCAGATCATCAAGACCGAGATCAGCCAGTTCAAGCCCTCTCGGATGGCGATCGATTCGCTCTCCGCTCTGGCTCGCGGTGTCAGCCACAACGCCTTCCGCCAGTTCGTGATCGGCGTGACCGGTTACGCCAAGCAGGAGGAGATCGCCGGCTTCTTCACGAACACCTCCGAGGAGTTCATGGGAAGCCATTCGATCACCGACTCCCATATCTCCACGATCACCGACACGATCCTGCTGCTGCAGTACGTGGAGATCCGCGGTGAGATGGCCCGGGCCCTCAACGTGTTCAAGATGCGCGGCTCCTGGCACGACAAGGGCATCCGCGAGTTCGTGATCACGGGCAACGGCCCGCAGATCAAGGATTCCTTCTCCAACTTCGAGCGGATCATCTCGGGTGTCCCCCATCGGGTGAGCACCGATGAGCGCAGTGAGCTCTCCCGCATCGCCCGCGGCGTCTCCAGCGAGGACTAGACCAGCTGCTCCATGCTGCTGCGCCGATCGGCCTGCAGCTGGAGCTCGTCGAGATCCGACTGCTGCAGGGGCAGGTCGAACCAGAAGGTGGTGCCCACCTCAAGCTCGCTGGCCATGAACACGCGGGCGCTGTGCTTTTCGAGAATGCCGCGCACGATCGAGAGCCCCAGCCCTGTGCCCACCTCTGTGTGAACGGCGTTCTCCACCCGGAAGAAGCGATCGAAGATGCGCACCTGGTCGGCATCGCTGATGCCGCAGCCCGTGTCGGCCACTTCCACCCGCAGCCGTGGCAGTGGGGAACTGAGCGGGCATGTGGGCCCGTCATCGGTGACGCCGTTCAGCGCTCGCACCTGACAGGTGTCGGGCCATAGGTAGGCGCGCATCGCCAGCACACCACCGCTGCGGCTGAATTTCAGGGCGTTGCCAACCAGGTTGTCGAGCACCTGAAGCAGCAGATCCCAGTTCCCGACCACCTCCGGCAGGTCGGCTCGGGCGTCGAGCTCCAGCTTGACGCCTTTGTCGTCGGCATTGAGCCGGTAGGTGCGCAGGGTCTGCTCCATCGCCGGACGGATGTTCACCGGTTCGAGTTGGATGGCCCGGCCCGATTCCAGACGGGAGAGGTCGAGCACATCATTGACGAGGCGGGTGAGGCGATCGGTCTCGGCATTGGCAACACCGAGGAATTCCTTTTTCTCCTCCTCAGTCAGCTGATCGCCGAGGTCATGCAGGGTCTCCACATAGCTCTTGATGTTGAACAGCGGTGTCCGCAGTTCGTGGGAGACGTTGCTGATGAAACGACTCTGAGCAGCGTTCAGCTCCACTTCGCGGGTCAGATCCTGAACGGTGACGGCGATGCCCTTGAGGCTTTCACCGCTGGCATCGCGCACGGCCTGCATCACGATGCGCAGGGTGCGGGCCGGCTCCCCGACGCTGCAGCGCAGATCTTCGCTGTCGACGTTGCCGGCGAGCAGTGCATCGAGGGGTGAATGCAGCTCGATCGCCAGAAGATCCGGAAGCTCCGCCACCAGCTCCCGGTTCTCCAGGTTGCGGCCCTCCCAGCGGAACAGGCGGCGGGCGGTGGGATTGGCGAGCACGATGCAGCCGGCGGCATCCAGCAGCACGGCCCCATCCGCCATGGTGGCGATCAGGGATTGCTGCTTCACCTGAGCGGCTGTGAGCTCTTCGATGTTGGCTTCGTCATAGGCCTCCAGCTGGGAGGCCATGGCATTGAATCCGGTGAGCAGTTCCCCCAGCTCGCCTGCCACCGGCAGATCGATGCGGGCCTGGAAGTTGCCGGCGGCCACCGAGCGCACGCCGCGCAGCAGCTCCTTCACCGGGCGGGTGATGGTGAGGGCGTTGAACACCGCCCCGAGGATCACCAGCACCCAGATGGAGATGAACACCGCCACGGTCACTTCGCGGGTGAGGGCCGCGCTGGCGAGGGCCGTCTCGTTGGGGTTCACGCCCAGCCCCAGCACGCCGTAGTAGTGGTTGTCGCGGATCAGCGGAACGAACACATCGGTCACCCGTCCCTGGGGGGTGAGGTGCTGCCTGACCAGCGGGTTCTGAGGGCGACGGCGCAATTCCTCCGGCAACTCCAGCCGACGGCTCAGCCTGAGCTCCCCCTCCCCGCTGGTGGGCGTGGCACTGATCGGAATGCCGAGGTAGATGACCCCATCAGGGTCGGCGAAGAAGATGTAGCGGACGCTGCGGCTGGACCGCCAGAACTTCTCGGCGACATTCGCGAGTTCCCGGTCCTGCTCCTGCGCCACCAGTTCGGTGACGTTGCCGGCGAGCAGCAGACCGAGATCGCGGGCGTAGCGGGTGTCGTTCATCACGGCGTCCCGCTGGATGCCGTTGAGGGCCAGAAAGGTGATGCCGGTCATCACCAGGCTCACCACCAGGGTGGCGATCGCCAGCAGCTTGGTCTGCAGGCTGAATTCATCCCACCAGTCGGACATGCGCCGCCAGAAGGTGTCAGGACCCTTGGGAGGCCCACCTGACGGGGGAAGGGCCCAGTCCGCGATGGCTGCGTTGCCGTCGCTCATGCGTCCGTTCGCACCTGATGACCGATGTCCCGACGGTAGGTGATTCCCTCGAAGTCCACTTGCTCCAACCCGCTGTAGGCCTTCGCGAAGGCCGCATCGAAGCTGTCGCCCTGGGCCACCACCGCCAGCACCCGGCCGCCGGAGCTGTGCAGGGCACCGGCGGCGTCGCGGCTGGTGCCGGCATGAAACAGCTGGCGCTGCTCATCGGTGATCAGATTCAGCCGGATCGGGTCGCCTTTGCGTGGCGACTCCGGATAACCAGCAGCGGCAGCCACGACGCAGGCGCTGCAGGCGGCGGAGATGCTCAGTTCGGGGGCCAGGTCGAGACGACCGAGGGCGCAGGCCTGCAGCACCCGAGCCAGCTCCGGTCCCAGCAGCGGCATCAGCGTCTGGCATTCGGGGTCGCCGAAGCGGCAGTTGAATTCGATCACCTGCGGTCCGTCGTCGGTGAGCATCAGTCCGGCGTAGATGACGCCGCGGTAGTCGATGCCGCGCGCGCGCAGGGCAGCGAGGGTGGGCTCGAGCACGCTGCGGCGCACCTGCTCCAGGCCGGTTGCATCCAGCAGCGGCGCCGGTGCATAGGCCCCCATGCCGCCCGTGTTGGGCCCCTTGTCTCCCTCCTCGAGCCGTTTGTGGTCCTGTGCCGTCGGCAGCAGCACCAGACGCTCGCCATCGCTGAGAGCGAACACCGACACCTCCGGGCCGCTGAGCCGCTCTTCCAGCACCAGATGGGAGCCGGCGTTGCCGAAGCGGCCGGCGAAGGCCGCACGGATCGCCGCCTCCGCCTCCGCCACCGTGTCCGCCACGGTCACGCCCTTGCCGGCGGCGAGTCCATCGGCCTTCACCACCAGCGGACGATTCACCTGTTCCAGCACCGCGAGGGCCTGCGCTTCGCTGTCCACCGCCCAGTGGCCGGCGGTGGGGACGCCCGCGTCCTGCATCAGCTGTTTGGCCCACGCCTTGCTCGCCTCCAGCAGGGCGCCGTCGGCCCCGGGACCGAACACCGCCAGACCGGCTGCCCGCAGGGCATCGGCGACACCGGCCGCCAGCGGTGCCTCCGGCCCCACCACCACCAGATCGATCGCCTGCTCCCGGCAGTGGTGGATCAACCCCTCCGCGTCGTCTTCGGCCACCGCCGCCTGATGGGGGCCGCTGCCGCCGTTGCCGGGGCTGACCCAGACCGTCTCGATGCCCGGGCAACGCCCCAGGGCCCAGGCGAGCGCGTGTTCCCGACCGCCTCCACCGACAACGAGCAGGCGCTGCAGCTCGGGGAGTGTGCTGGGACGGGCTGTCGACATGGCCATGGGCGCTGGGGGGACGAGAAGGGCCTCGTAGGTTTCCTTTGTAAACCGCAGCCCGCCATGGGGATGCCCGCTCTGCCGCTGGTTCTGACGCTGATGGCGGCCGTGCCTGCTGTTCCGGCGGCGCCTGCCGCTCCGATGGCGGAGCCGGAGTTTCAACAGCTGCTGCTGGAGGGGGATCTGATCGCTCTGGAGCAGGCCTGTCGTGATGCCCTGGATTTCGGCCTCGACCAACGGCTGCAGCAGCTGCGCGACCGACTGCTCGTGCTGCATCCCACGCCCGAGACGCTGGAGCTGGTGCTGGCCAATGCCGGGGCCCTGATGACCTGCCGTTCGCCGCAGAGCGCCGGGGTGGTGCTCAACCGCTACAGCCCTGGCCAGGGAGACGAATGGCGACCCTGGCTGCTGCTGCGCTGGCAGGCGGCCTCGGCCGCGCTGGATCACCGCCAGGCGGCGCTGGCACTGCGGCGGCTGGTGAAGGGAGACCTGGCTGCTCTGGAACGCGAGACGCTTCCCGGCGGCAATGGCCTGGTGCAACTGGCTGAGCATGAAGCGGCGTCCGGACGTCCGCAGGCGGCGGTGGATGTGCTGCTCAGCGGCAGCAGCACAGGTTTGGCCGGAGCACGGCGGCTGGCCCGCGCAGCGGAGTTGCTGGCGGAAACGGAGTCGCTGGAGGAGGAGGCCAGCCAGGCCGACCAGCTGCTGGAGCAGGCGATCGAACTGGCCGCCACGGAGGAGGCCTGGAGCCTGGCGGTGGAGCTGCTGCAGTTGCAACTGAGGCTGCAGCTGGCGGGTGGTGGGGATGGAGCCCGTCCCCGTCAGCGGCTGGAACAGCTGACGGCACGGTTGGATGACCACGAGGGCTATTGGCGCCGCCGGAGCGGTGGTCATGCTGCGGTAGGAGACACCAGCGATGCCCCCGCGCCATGACCCCTGATCACGGAGATCTGCTCTATGAGGGCAAGGCAAAGCGGGTGTATGCGGCCTCCCAGCCGGACCGGGTGCTGGTGGAGTTCAAGAACGATGCCACCGCCTTCAATGCTCAGAAGCGGGCCCAGCTTGCGGACAAGGGCCGACTGAACTGTCAGATTTCAGCCCGGCTGTTCGAGCGACTGGAAGCCGAAGGCATCCCCACCCATTACCTGGGTCTGGCCTCAGACACCTGGATGGTGGTGCAGCGGGTCGCGATCATTCCGCTGGAGGTGGTGCTGCGCAACATCGCCACCGGCTCCCTCTGCCGTGAGACCCCGATCGCCGAGGGCACGGTGATCGATCCAGCCCTGCTCGACCTCTACTACAAGGACGATGGCCTCGGGGATCCGTTGCTCAGCGAAGCCCGGGTGCGACTGCTGGGGGTGGTTGAACCCGAGCAACTGTCAGCGATCGAACAACTCGCGCGCCGTGTGAACGATGTGCTCCAGCCGTTGTTCGCCGATTTGGATCTGCAGCTGGTGGACTTCAAGCTGGAGCTGGGCTTCAACGCTGCGGGTCAGCTGCTGCTGGCGGATGAGATCAGCCCTGACACCTGCCGGCTCTGGGACCGACGCAGCAGCGATGCCCAGGACCGCATCCTCGACAAGGATCGATTCCGACAGGACCTCGGCGGTGTGATGGAGGCCTACGGGGAGGTCCTCAAACGGGTCCAAGCCTCCTGCGCCGACCCCCGCAACTGCATGTAAGTTCGGCGGACGTTTTTGTGGCTCCAGCCCGGAACCCGCCTCGATGATCCGACGCCTCCCCCGCCACTCCTCGGTTTCCGTCCGGAAGGGTGTGGTGGGATTGGCCCTGTTGCTGCCGCTGCTGTCGGCCCCTCTGCAGGCCCAGGAGACTCCGGTTGAGGAGTCCGTGCCTGTCGCCGAGGATCCCGTCACCTCCGTGGAGGTTGAAGAGACGACGGTGATCGAGGAGCCACGGGTGCTGATCTCCGAGGTGCTGATCGTCGGCCTCAGCGAGCATCCGGAGGAAGAACGCCTGCAGGTGGAGGCCTACGAGGCGATGCAGGTGCGTCCCGGACGTCGCGTCACCCGCGCTGAACTGCAGCGCGACCTGAATGCGGTGCAGGCGACGGGCTGGTTCTCCGATGTTCGAATCACCCCGGAGAACAGCCCTCTGGGTGTTCGGGTGGTCGTGCAGGTGGAGCCCTTCCCCACCCTCAGCAGCGTGGTGCTGTCGCCCGACTTCGAGGGCCTGCCGGAGTCGCAGATCGAGGACACCTTCGGGGCCGATTACGGCCGCACGCTGAACCTCAACGATCTGCAGAAGCGGATGAAGGAGCTCCAGAAATGGTTCTCCGATCAGGGCTACTCCCTGGCCCGTATCTCCGGTCCGGAGCGGGTGAGTCCCGAAGGCGAAGTGACGCTGAAGCTCACCCAGGGCGAGGTGGCCGGCATCGAGGTGGAGTTCGTCAACAAGGAAGGCGAAACCACCGACGAGAACGGCAACCCGATCGGCGGCAAGACAAAGGACTGGGTGGTCACGCGGGAGATCTCGATCAAGCCGGGAGACCCCTTCAACCGCAACCTGCTGGAGAAGGACATCAAACGCCTCTACGGCACCCAGCTGTTCAGTGACATCAAGGTGTCTCTGCGTCCTGTGCCAGAGCAGCCCGGCGACGTCGTCATCGTGCTCGGCATTGTCGAGCAGTCCACCGGCCAGGTCTCCGGCGGTCTCGGCTACAGCCAGAGCCAGGGTGTGTTCGGTCAGGTGCAGCTGCAGGACACCAACCTGCTGGGCCGAGCCTGGAATCTGGGCCTGAATGTCACCTACGGCCAGTACGGGGCACTGGCCAACGTCAACTTCACCGACCCCTGGATCTACGGCGACAGCCACCGCACCTCCTTCCGCGGCTCACTGTTCATCAGTCAGCAGGTGCCCCAGGTGTTCCAGAGCGAGGACAGCGGCAACATCCGCACCGTTGACGGTTACGCCGATAACGGAAACAAGTACGCGTACAACATCAACCAGGACAACAATCCGGCGGACGACACGTTCAACTCGGTCAACAAGGCTGAGAAGGAGTTCCCCGACCGCAGCTGGTTCGATTACGAGGGTGATGCGGTCGCCCTGCGGCGGATCGGCGGCAGCTTCTCCTTCAGCCGTCCGCTGAACGGCGGAGATCCCTTCAAGTCGACCCCATGGCGTGCCCTGGCCGGACTGTCCATCGCCAATGTGCGGCCGATCAATTTCGCCGGAGAGTCCCGCCCTTACGGCGTGTCGACCAGCAACTTCAAGAACGGAAAGGTCAAGAACAAGGACATCATTTGCGTTGGTTTCAACTGCGCTGATTCCAATGATCTGGTGGGCCTGCGCCTGGCCACCACCTACAACAACCTCAACGACGCCCGCAATCCAACCGAGGGCAGCTTCTTCACCCTCAGCACCGAACAGTTCATCGGTGTCAATGAAGACTCCCCCACCTTCAACCGGCTTCGGGGCAGCTATACCCGCTTCTTCCCTGTGAACTGGCTGAAGCTGCACAAGGGTTGCCGTCCCAAGCCCGGTGAGCAGGCCGACTGCCCTCAGGCGATCGGTTTCCAGGTGAAGGGGGGCAAGATCCTTGGTGAAGCGCCCGCCTACGAAGCCTTCTGCATGGGCGGATCGAACTCGATCCGCGGTTGGTACGACTGTGATCTGGCCGTCTCCAAAGCCTTCGGGGAAGTCACCCTCGAGTACCGCTTCCCGATCATCAGCATCTTCCAGGGTGAGGTGTTCGTGGACGCCGGCACCGACTTCGACACCCAGAGCAGCGTTCCCGGCAAGCCAGGACTGCTGCTGGGCAAGGACGGTTCGGGTGTTTCGGTGGGCACGGGCGTGATCGTCAAGACACCGGTGGGCCCCCTGCGGATGGAGGTGGCCAGCAAGGACTTCACCGGCGACTGGCGTTTCAATCTCGGAGTCGGCTGGAAGTTCTAGTGACCAACTGGCCGCAGGACTACACGGGAGCCTGGACCCTCGCTGCTGAGACCGGTCGTTCAGGCATCGGTCTGCACAGCGGCGGAGACAGCGTCGTGGAGCTGCGTCCCAGTGAACGGCCTGGATTCCATCTGAGTGTGGACGGCGATGAGCCGATCCGTCTGCGTCCGGATCAGGTGCTCGACAGTCCGCTGTGCACCACCCTGGTGCTCGGCGAGCGGCGTGTGGCCACGGTTGAGCACCTGCTGGCGGCCCTGGCCGGCTGCGGCCTCAGCCATGTGGAGATCCGCGTGAACGGCGAGGAGGTGCCGCTGCTGGATGGTTCAGCTCTGAACTGGGTGGAGGCGATCGCCGAAGCCGGCTTGCAACCCGCGGCCACCCCACGCCCGGCTGCCCCGACTCTCGACGCCCCTCTTGTGCGCCATCGCGGCAGCAGCGTGATCACGGCCACGCCGGCGGAGCGGTTCAGCCTCGTGGGCATGATCGACTTTCCTCAACCCGCCATCGGCCGGCAGCAACTGGCGATCGAGCTGACGCCGCAACGCTTCGTGGAGGAGATCGCCCCGGCCCGCACCTTCGGCTTCCGAGACCAGGTGGAGCAGCTGCGGGCTGCTGGCCTGATTCAGGGTGGGGCCCTCGACAATGCCCTCGTCTGCGATGGCGATCACTGGCTGAATCCACCGCTGCGGTTCGAGGATGAACCGGTGCGCCATAAGCTCTTGGACCTGATCGGCGATCTGGCCCTGGTGGGCTTCCCACAGGCACAGGTGCTGGTCTACCGGGGCTCTCACGGGCTCCATACCGAGCTCGCCGCTGCCCTGTGACTGATTCCCCCACCTCCGCCGTCGTGCTCAGCAGTGAGCAGATCGCCGGGCTGCTGCCGCACCGTTACCCCTTTGCACTGGTGGATCGGGTGATCGCCCATGAACCGGGTGTTTCAGCGACGGCGATCAAGAACGTGACGCTCAATGAGCCGCAGTTTCAGGGGCATTTCCCGGAGCGGCCCCTGATGCCGGGGGTGCTGATCGTTGAGGCGATGGCTCAGGTGGGTGGGTTGATCGTCACCCAGATGCCCGATCTGCCCAAGGGCCTGTTCGTGTTCGCCGGCATTGACGGGGTACGCTTCCGCCGCCCTGTGGTGCCTGGCGATCAGCTGTTGATTCACTGCGAACTTCTCAGCCTCAAACGCAAGCGCTTCGGCAAGGTGAAGGCCGAGGCGACGGTGGAGGGTGAACGGGTCTGCGCCGGTGAGCTGATGTTCTCCCTGGTGGACTGAGAGAGATGAACGAAACCCGGTCGGTGCAGATTCATCCCCAGGCAGTGGTCGATCCCAAGGCGGAGCTGGCCAGTGGCGTGGTGATCGGACCCGGTGCGGTGGTGGGACCGGACGTGCAGATCGGCGAGAACTGCTGGATCGGTCCGAATGTGGTGCTGGAGGGTCGGCTGACCCTCGGCCGCGACAACCGCATCTTCCCCGGGGCCTGCCTCGGCCAGGAGCCGCAGGACCTCAAGTATCGCGGTGCCCCCACCGAGGTGGTGATCGGAGACGGCAACACGATCCGCGAGTGCGTCACGATCAACCGCGCCACCGATGAAGGGGAATGCACCCGCATCGGTGATCGCAACCTGCTGATGGCGTACTGCCATCTCGGGCACAACTGCGAGCTGGGCAACAGCATCGTGATGTCCAACGCCATCCAGGTGGCCGGGCACGTGATCATCGAAGACCGGGCGGTGATCGGCGGCTGCCTCGGCATCCATCAGTTCGTGCACATCGGCGGGATGGCGATGGTGGGTGGCATGACCCGGGTTGATCGCGATGTGCCGCCGTACTGCCTGGTGGAGGGGCACCCCGGCCGGGTGCGGGGGCTCAACAAGGTGGGTCTGCGCCGCAGAGGACTGGCTGATCTTCACGACGGTCAGGAATTCCGGCAGCTGCAGGAGATCTGGACCCTGATCTACCGATCGGACCTGGTGATCGCCGAGGGGCTGAAGCAGGCCCGGACCCACACCCTGTTGCCTGCCGCGGAGCATCTCTGCAGCTTCCTGGAAGCGTCGATCGGTCGAGGTCGTCGGGGACCGATGCCCGCCCTGACAACGCGCTGATGGTGCGACTGCTGATCAGCACCGGAGAGGTTTCCGGTGATCTGCAGGGCAGCCTGCTCATCGCTGCGCTGAAGCGGGAGGCCGAGCGGCGGGGCCTGCCCCTGGAGCTGCTGGCCCTGGGGGGATCGCGGATGCAGGCCGCCGGAGCGGAGCTGCTGGCGGACACGGCGCCGATGGGTGCGATCGGGCTGTGGGAGGCCGTGCCCTTGATCCTGCCGACCCTGCAGCTGCAGGCCCGGGTGGACCGGTTGCTGCAGGATCGCCCGCTCGATGCTGTGGTGCTGATCGACTACGTGGGCGCCAACGTGCGCCTGGGTCGCAAGCTGCGGCATCAGCATCCTGACCTGCCCATCATTTATTACATCGCCCCGCAGGAGTGGGCCTGGCGCTTCGGTGACGGCAGCACCACCGAGCTGCTGGGTTTCACCGATCGCATCCTCTCGATCTTTCCGGCGGAGGCGGAGTTCTATGCGGCCCGCGGCGCCGAGGTCACCTGGGTGGGCCATCCGCTGCTGGACAGTGTCACGAACCTGCCCAGTCGCTTCGAGGCCCGCCAGCGGCTCGGGCTGGATCCGCAGGGGTCGGTTCTGCTGCTGCTGCCCGCCTCCCGGCCCCAGGAACTGCGCTATCTGATGCCGCACCTGGCCCGGGCGGCGGCGCTGCTGCAACAGCGTGATCCCTCGCTTCAGGTGTTGGTGCCGGCAGGACTGGACCGCTTCGAGCAGCCCCTGGCCGAGGCCCTGGAGCAGGCGGGAGTGAGCCGCGGTCGGGTGATCGCGGCTAAGGAGGCGGACGCTCTGAAGACGACCCTCGGAGCGGCAGCGGATCTGGCTCTGGGCAAATCCGGAACGGTGAATCTGGAACTGGCCCTGATGGGGGTTCCTCAGGTGGTGGGTTACCGCGTCAGCCGCATGACGGCGTTCGTGGCCCGGCACCTGCTGCGCTTCCAGGTGGACCACATCTCCCCGGTGAATCTGCTGCTGAAGGAGCGGCTGGTGCCGGAGCTGCTTCAGGACGAACTCAGTGCCGAAGCCCTGGTGGCCCAGGCGCTGCCCCTGCTGGAGGGCGGGGCTGAGCGCCAGCGGATGCTGGATGGCTATCAACGGCTGCGCACCACGCTGGGCCAGCCGGGCGTCACGGACCGGGCGGCGCGGGCGATCCTGGATCAGGTGAGCGAATGAAACGGATGCTGGCGTTGGTTCTTGTGCTGCTGCTGGCGATCGCGCCGTCGGCAGCTGTGGCGGCGGAGATCGAGACCGCGGTGCTGGCCGGTGGTTGCTTCTGGTGCCTGGAGCACGATCTTGAGCATCTGCCGGGGGTGGTGGAGGCCACCAGCGGTTACAGCGGTGGCCACGTGGACCAACCGACCTACCGCCAGGTGAGCAGCGAAACCACAGGCCATCAGGAGGTGGTGGAGGTGCGTTTTGATCCGGCCAGGATCAGCTACAGCACCTTGCTACGCAGTTACTGGCGCAACGTGGATCCGCTGGACGGGGGCGGTCAGTTCTGCGATCGCGGCGATTCCTACCGGCCGGTGATCTTCACCGCCGATGCGGCACAGGCTCAGGAGGCCGAAGCCAGTGCCCAGGCCGCAGCGCGGGAACTGGGGCAGCCCCGATCGGCCCTGAAGGTGGAGCTGCGTGACGCTGCCCGCTTCTGGCCTGGGGAGGGCTACCACCAGAACTACGCCGAAAACAATGCGTTGAAGTACAACTTCTATCGCCTCAGCTGCGGCCGGGACCGTCGCCTGGATGCGGTCTGGAACAGCGCGGCCCGCAGTGGAGTTCCGTGGCGATCGCAACGGAATTCCGAATGAAATCCTTAAGAAGCCGATCATCAACCTGAGAAAAAGATTAAGAGACCGGCGGCGGTCGTTTCAGGAAGTTCTCAGTGAACAGAAGGGTTCTGGGGGGGTTGTGTCATCATCCGGCATGCGTACCATCTGTATCGAGATGGGGGGAAGATGTATGTATCTGCTGACCATTAAGGATGGTTTGGGGACTCGCCATATCGGTCCCTACCCGTCACCGAAGCACGCGTCCGACGATCTCGAGCGTGTGCTCCAGACATGCTCCGAGCGTGCCCGTTGGCAGATTCACGCGCTGGAAACCCCCGAGCGGGCCGGCAAAGCCTCCCGCTTCCATGCCATCGCATCCTGAGCGGTAGGACGCTGACGTCCGATCAGGAGGAGCGCTGCCGGCCTGGAAAACCCCGACTCATGCCGCTGTCGATCATCAGGCCGATGCCGGCGTTGATGCAGATCAGGCTGAGGGTGCCCGTCCAGAACCAGGGGCCACCGTCCTGCCCCAGCAGCTGAACGACCCGGCGGCTGACCGCCTCCCCGAACAGGCAGAGGCCGACAGGGAGCAGCAGCACGCCGATCTGGGCCTTGAGGTACCAGCGGGTGGGGGAGCTGCTCATCGATCAGGCGGCTTGCTGACAGACCCAGTTGACCAACGTGCGCACCCCATAGCCGGTGGCGCCGGCCGGATCGAGTCCACGGCCCTTGTCACTCCACACCGGACCAGCGATGTCGATGTGGGCCCAGGCGGTGCCGCTGGCCACGAATTCCTGCAGGAACAGGGCAGCGGTGATCGAGCCTCCCGGGCGGGGACCGGTGTTCTTGGTGTCGGCCAGCAGCGATTTGAGCCCGTCCTTGTAGGACTTGCGCAGCGGCATGCGCCAGAGCCCTTCCCCAGCCGTGCCGGCAGCGGTGTCAAGCGCTGTCGCCAGATCATCGTCGTTGCTCCACAGGCCCGCCATCTCATCGCCCAAGGCGATCACGCAGGCGCCGGTGAGGGTGGCCAGGTCCACCACGGCATCAGGCTGCTGCTCGCAGGCGTAGAGCAGGGCATCGGCCAGGGTGAGGCGCCCCTCGGCATCGGTGTTGTTGATCTCGATCGTGGTGCCGTCAGCCGCGGTGACGATGTCGCCCGGATGCACCGCCGAGCCGTTCACCATGTTTTCGCAGGAGGCCACGATCATGTGCACCTCCACGCCCTCGGGCTTGCGTTCGGCGATGCTGCGCATCGCGCCCAGCACGGCGGCGCTGCCACCCATGTCGAACTTCATCATGTCGATCTGGGCCGCCCCCACCTTGAGGTTGTATCCACCGGAATCGAAGGTGAGCCCCTTGCCCACCAGGGCCAGCCGGCGTTTCACCTCACCGGCGGGCCGGTAGATCAGATGCAGGAATTTGGGGGGCAGATCGGAGCCCTGACTCACCGCCAGGAAGGCACCCATGCCGCGGGCTTCGCAGTCGGCCCGCTCCAGCACGGTGAGTTCGAGCCCGTAGTCACGGGCCAGTTCCGCTGCGGTGTCCGCCAGGGCGGCCGGGGTGACCACATTCGGGGGGGCAGCCACCAGCTGACGGGCCAGATCCACCCCGGCGCAGTTGGCTGCCACCGGTGTCAGCCCCGAGGCGGCTTGCTCCGGCAGACCAAGCAACTCGAGGGCTTCCGGCACACGGCGTGGTTCCGGGTCCTTGCGAAAGCGCTGATCCTTGTAGCTGGCGAGCAGCACAGCTTCGGCGGTGGCCTGCGCGACCGCTTCCGCCTCCAGATCCCCCCAGGGCAGCAGCAGGCCGAGGCTGCCGCTGCAGCCGATGGAGGCCTTGGCCGCCCGGGCTGCCGCTGCTCGCAGACCATCGAGGCTGAGGGCGGCGGCTTCTCCCAGTCCGAGCACGATCAGTCGGCTCGGGCCGCCCTCCTGCAGGGGATGCAGCACCACCTGATCGGAGGGCTTGGCCTGGAACGCCTGCTGCTCCAGCACCGCTTCCAGCCCTGGAAAGCGTTCACTCAGTTCGGTGCGATGCGGTTCCGACTCCTCCTTCAGCAGACCCACCACAAGCACATCTCCGTCCCAGTTCTTCAGGCCGGAGGAAGAGAGGGAGAGCCGCATCAATCGCCCGCTGCACAAAGATTGATCGTAGCGATCCCCTTTATGCCGGTACCGTTTCAACAGGTGGGCTGCTGATGTGATCGCCAATGTGGCCTTGCTCGCCCTTGCGGCGCTGATCGGGGTGACGCCGCTGGTGTGGGTGATCCTCTACCCCCCGGGACCCTGACAGCGGCGATTGAGAGCGTCGATGATCAACGCCACGGCATTCGGCTGGGCCTGCACCTGAAAGGCCTCTTCCTCGAGCACCACCTGACTCTGGGCGTAGTGATGCGTCAGCAGATAGCGAATTCTGCTTTCCACGGCCGGTGCTGCCGAGAGGGTCAGCCCGAGGGGTCGCAGCTGGCCGCTGGGACAGCTCTGGGCGGCATGAACAGCTTCATGAAGCAGCACCGCCCGGGCGACGCCGAGTTCAGTCGCCAGCGGTGAGATCAGCAGCAGTTTGCGTGCGGCGATGAACTGCCCGTAGGCCGTCCGGTTCGGGGGATGGCGCTGTTCGATGCGGAAGCCGTGCCGTTGCAGGGTCTGCAGCAGCGCGTCGATCGTCGCGGCATGGGCGATCGCGTGAAACGGCAGCAGCAGCAGGCCCGTGAGCGGGATCAGGGCCCGCATCAGGCGATCACAGCGGCGCATCCGTTCAGACCTCTGCGGTGAAGGGGGTGCTCCAGCGCTGGCGGGTCTCCTTGTTGAACGGGGGAAGCCAGCGCTGGATCAGTTGCTGCTCGAGGGCGCGACGGGCCCGGGTGCTGCGGGGCACATCGCTGCTGAATCGGATGCTGAGGCAGGGGCTGAGCGAACAGCGCTGGAGAGCTTCGCCGTAGGCGGCCAGGTAGGCCTTGCAGTCGTGCTCCCCCTTCCAGCGGCGATCGGCGGCCATCGTTTCGCCCACGTAAAGCAGGAGCGGCTGCTCAAGGTTGGCGGGGCGGTCGAGCACCAGATAGATCGCAGCCCCCTGATGGGGGCTGACCGGCCAGCGCCAGAAACTCAGCGGCAGCGGTGTGAGGGCCAGCGGATCGAAGGCGGCGGCGTTGTCTGCGGGGGCGTCCGGGAACAGGCTCACCTGCCCGGCCGCTGCCGGCTCCCCACGGAACAGGGGGGCCTGATGGGCGTGCAACTGCTGCTGCCAGCGCAGCAGTTGATCCTGCTGAAGAGGCAGATCCGGATCGGGGCCAGAACCGCCGAGGGCGGTGGTGGCAAACAGATCCCCCTGCATCAGTTGAGGGGCAGGGAGGGGCCGGACCGGCGCGCCGTGAAGCAAACCCGTCCGATCAGGGCTTCCACAGCGCTGGCGGGAAGGCAGAGGCGCTCCTGCAGATCGGCCAGATCGCGGAAACCGGCGCGGCGGCGCTCCCGCAGCAGGCCCTGCAGACGTTGCTCGGGCCAGTGGAGGCTGTGAAGTTCCTCGGTTGATGCGTTGTTCAGATCCAGTGGGGCGGCTGCGGGCTGGGGCGGAGCGTCGCCATGCCAGCGGAAGATCAGGTGGGGCTCCCAGAGCCTGCGCAGCTCATCGGGAAGTTCGAGCAGCTGAAACAGATCGGCTGCGGCGCTGAACTGAACGCCGCCCCGCTGCAGACGCACCAGCAGATCGGCGGTGTCCTCAGGACAGCCAGGCAGCTGACGCCACTCCTCGCGGCTGGCCCGGTTCACATCCATGGTCCAGGCCGGAGCAGGAGGCGGGGCCGCAGGCGGCTTGGCGGGCAACTGACCGGTGGCCTGCAGCACCTTCCTCGCCAGTGGATCCAACCAGTGGCTGCGGGGCATCGGGCCGTTCGGACTCGAGACGTGCGCCGACCTTAACCAGCGCCCATGCGGTCGTCACCGCTGCAGAGCCTCCACCAGCGCCGAGCATCCGCCCTGGTCGGCGATGTAGGCGTTCATCAGATCGCTGAAGCCAGCGGTGTTCTTGACCGCGTCACTGGCCTGAGGACTGATCTGTTGCTGAGCCAGGAACCCATCGGCGATGGACTGGGCTTTCTCCGGTTTCATCGTGCCGGTCTTGATCAGGCAGTGGGCATTGCCCTGGGCGACGGCGACGGAGATGGTGGTGGCATCCGGCTGCTGGGCCCTGACGGAACCGCCCGCCAGCCCGGCGATGGCCAGGGCGGTCAGCAGACCGATGGCTGTGAACCGAAGAGCTGTGAACCGAAAAGCTGTGCAGCGCATCAGGAGCTCCAGCGGGGCATCGGGGTGGGCAGGTCCACCAGATCATTGCGGAAGGCGATCAGCACCGCCTGGGTGCGATCGCGGGCGTCGAGCTTGCGCAGCACCGCACTCACCACATGCTTCACCGTGTCGATCGCGAGGTGCAGCTGCTCGGCGATCTCCTGGTTGGTGAGGCCGCGGCAGAGACCGCGCAGCACATCCTCTTCGCGCACACTCAGCTGATCGGAGAGGGGGCTGGGGGTGCCGCGGCTGAGGCGGCTGTGGCGCAGCACGCCGCTGATGGTGGGATCGATCACCATGCCGTCGCTTTCCATCGCCTGCACACTGCGCAGCAGATGGCCGTTGCCCACCAGTTCGCGGCTGCAGAGTCCGTTGCAGCCCGCGGCGATCGCCGCCTCGATCGTGCTGAGCAACGGGCGTTGAATCAGCATCAGGCAGTGCAGCTCCGGCTGGAGGGTCTTGGCGGCTGCGACCAGCGATGGCCCGCTGCCGCTCTCGAGCAGATCGCTGCAGATCAGCAGATCGGCCTGGCTGCTGTCGAGGCAGGCGAGGGCGTCCTGTTCGCTGGTGGTGGCCCCCACCAGCGGGCCGATGTCATCAAACAGATGCACCAGACCGGCGATCAGCACCCGATCAGCGCTGGCGATCACCGTGCGCCGTCGGCGCAGGACAGGGCGACTGCGGTGAAGGTGCTCACGCATGAGCGGCAGCTGGCCGGTGAGATTCACAACGTGGGGCGATCCGCACTTTCTGCAACCTGCCCATGGAGTGAAACCGAACTGCCACGAACTGCCGGAAGTCTGCAGAATTCTCCTCTAAAGAATGAAATCTGCGGGGATGGCTTTCTTCGATTCCGACATCGTCCAGGACGAGGCCAAGCGGCTGTTCGGCGATTACCAGCAGCTGATGCAGCTGGGCAGTGATTACGGCAAGTTCGATCGCGAGGGCAAGAAGAAGTTCATCGACACCATGGAGGAGTTGATGGAGCGCTACCGGGTGTTCATGAAGCGGTTTGAGTTGTCGGAGGATTTCCAGGCGAAGCTCACCGTGGAGCAGCTGCGCACGCAGCTGAGCCAGTTCGGCATCACCCCCGAGCAGATGTTCGAGCAGATGCACACCACGCTGGAGCGGATGAAGGCTCAGATCGAATTGCCGCCCTCCAGCTGAAACAGCCCCAGCTGAGGCCAGCGGCGCAGCACCCGTACGATCGCCAGCGCACGCCCTCAGCGCCCCATGCCGGAGTCCACCCCGTCCCTGCCGAGCTGGCTGGCGCGCGGCATGGCCGATCTGTTCCCGGCGGGGGATCCCAAGGATGCCGACCAGGCCCTGGAGGCCAGGCTCGCTGCAGCCGAGCGCGAGGGTCGGCCGCTGCGGGTGAAGCTGGGCATCGACCCCACCGGCAGCAACATCCATCTGGGGCACAGCATTCTGTTCCGCAAGCTGCGGGCGTTTCAGGACGCAGGCCATACGGCGGTGCTGATCATCGGTGACTTCACCGCCCGCATCGGCGATCCCACCGGTAAGAGCAGCACCCGGGTGCAGCTGAGCAAGGCCGATGTGGCCGCCAACGCCTCTACCTATCTGCGTCAGCTGGGGCAGGACCAGCCCAAGGAAACGGCACTGCTCGATTTCGAGACCCCCGGACGCCTCGAGGTGCGATACAACAGCGAATGGCTGGAGGGGATGGATCTGCCGGCGGTGATCGGACTGCTGGGCACCGGAACGGTGGGGCAGATGCTGGCCAAGGACGACTTCTCCAAGCGCTACGGCAGCGGCACACCGATCGCGCTCCACGAATTTCTCTATCCGCTGCTGCAGGGGTACGACTCGGTGGCGGTGAATGCCGATGTGGAGCTGGGGGGCACCGATCAGAAGTTCAACGTGGCCATGGGCCGCGACCTGCAGCGCCATTTCGGCAAGGGAACCCAGTTCGGGCTGCTGCTGCCGATCCTGGTGGGTCTGGACGGGGTGCAGAAGATGAGCAAGAGCCTCGGCAACACGGTGGGTCTGGAGGAGGATCCCCTGTCGATGTACTCCAAGCTCGAGAAAGTCGGCGATGCGGCGATCAACGACTACGTGACGTTGCTGACGGATCTGGATCTGGCGACGTTGCCGGAGAATCCGCGCCAGAAGCAGAAGGCGATGGCCCTGGCGGTCACCGCCAGCCGCCATGGGTTGGCCGTGGCCGAGAAAGCCCAGACCGATGCCGCCACATTGGTGGGGGGAGCTGGTGACGCGGCGGCGGAGGTGCCGGAGGCGTCGCTGGCGGAGGTGAATTTCCCGGCCAAGGCCTTCTACCTGCTCAGTGCCGTTGGCATCTGTGCCAGCAGCAGCGACGCGCGGCGTCAGATCAAGGGTGGTGCCGTGCGGCTGGAGGGAGAGAAGATCACCGATCCCAACCAGGAGTTCACCGCCGCAGCGGACCTGGAGGGCAAGGTGCTGCAGCTGGGCAAGAAGACGTTCCGTCGCCTGGTGGGCTGAGGATCAGGCTGCGCGTGCGCGCTGCAGGGTCTTGCGGGGGAGCTCTCCGAACATCAGGCGGTAATCGCGGGCGAAGTGGTTCGGGCTCTTGAAGCCATGCAGTCCGGCGATGATGCCAACGGAGGCTTGGCCGTTGAGGTGGGTGCGGCGGCGCGGATCGCGCAGGGTCTGATGCACCTCGTGCAGTCGGATCTGCTTGAGCAGGGTCGTCGGGCCGACGCCGAAGGTTTCACGACAGGCCTGAACGATCGACGAACGTGAGGCGAACAGGGTGCTGGTGAGCTGATCGAGGCTGATCGGTGTGTCGGAATGCTCGAGGCCCCACGCCAGCAGATCGCGCATCAGGGCAGCACGGGTGGACAGCGTCACGCCCTGGCTTTGAAAGTGAGCATCGCGGCTGAAGCACTCCACCAGCAGCGCATCCAGCAGTTCCGGGGGCGGCGGCCCCTGGTTGGGATCCAGCAGGTTCATCAGCCGCTGGAACTGCTCCGGCAGCAGGGTGAGCGAGTTGTTGCTGTTGATCGTGTCCGGCAGGCGGCTGGCGGAGTCCAGTGCGATCAGTTTGAGGAATCGCTCCAGGCCCATCATCAGGATGGTCATCTCGGCACCTGCCGAGATCTTGAAGAAGCTTTCGGTGATCGAGGGCGTGAAGCCGTGAATGGCGAACGGTGTGACGGCTTCGCCGCGGATGGCGTGATCGCTCAGATGGTTGGTGCGTTCGAGGGCGATGCAGGTGATGGAACTGGGTCTGGCCCCCAACACCGTGATGATCTGGTTGGTGCTGAGCTGCAGCACGGCGATGTCGCTGCGGCGCTGCAGCGACACGGTGCCCAACAGAGGCCCCCTGCTGATCTGGGCCACCTGCCAGTGAATGCCGAATCGCTTGACGATGTCGACCAGTTCGCCTGCGGAGCGAAAGCTGAATCGTTGTTGTGGATTCACCTGCTCCGGCTTTCAGCACTCGGACTTTATTCATTCCTTAAGGAATGGATTGATGCGTGTCATGGAAGTGTCATCGGCCCTTTGCCAGGATCAAGGCAAGGGCTGAGGTGCGGTGGATGGACCTGCGTTGTCGCTGATGGGGGGCTCTGGCGATCCCGCTGATCGGATCATCGTGGCCCTCGATGGCATGGATCCGGAGCAGGCCCTGGCCTTTGCGGCTCAGGTGGAGGGGTTGCGCTGGGTGAAGGTGGGCCTGGAGCTGTTCGTGCAGGCGGGGCATGAGGTGGTGGCCCAGTTGCGCGAGCAGGGGTTGCGGGTGTTTCTGGATCTCAAATTTCACGACATCCCGGCCACGATGGCCGGGGCCTGCCGGCGGGCGGCGGCGCTGGGGGCGGAGCTGATCACCGTGCATGCCTGCGCCGGCAGCGAAGCGCTCAAGGCAGCCCAGGCCGCGGCGGTGGAGGGGGCCCAGCAGGCTGGTCTCAACCCGCCGACGCTGCTGGCGGTGACGGTGCTCACCAGCTGGCAGGAGCAACGACTGCAACGGGAACTCGCCATTGCTCAGGGCATCGGCGAACGGGTGCCGGCGTTGGCGCAGCTGTCGGCGAATGCCGGCATCGGCGGCTGTGTGTGTTCACCGCTGGAGGCCGCGGCGCTGCGGGCCCAGCACCCCGTGCCGTTTGCCTTGGTGACGCCGGGGATCCGCCCCAAAGGAGCGGCGGTGGGCGACCAGGCCCGGGTGATGGGGCCGGCGGAGGCGATGGCTGCTGGGGCGAGCCAGCTGGTGATCGGGCGGCCGATCACCAGGGCGGATGATCCCAGCGCTGCGTTTGCCGCCTGCTGCGCTGAACTCAGAACCGGAAGTTGAGTCCGCCCTGCACCTGCCAGGAGGTGCCGCGATCACCACCCCAGAGCACCACTCCGCTGCGGGCGTAGACGCCCAAGGAGGTGTCGGTGAAGTTGAAGGTGGTGTAGTCGAGGCCGAGTTCGATCAGGGCGCCGTGATCGGCTCCAGCGATCAGGTTTTTTGCCCGATGCGTGGTTCGGTGCCGGCGATCAGCCGTTGGATGTTGCTGCGGTGCCGCCACAGCACCATCAGGCTGGCCACCAACGACACCACCACGTAGGCGCTGCTCTGCTCCGCCGCCAACATCAGCAGCGGCAGCCCAAGGGCGGCCACCACGCTGGAGAGCGACACGATCCGGAAGATCGAGATCACGGCCATGAACAGGCCGAAGCAGGCCAGTCCCACCGGCCAGGCCAGCCCCAGAAACATCCCGAAGCCGGTGGCCACCGCCTTGCCGCCCTTCCAGCCCAGCCACACCGGCCAGATGTGACCGGCCAGGGCCGCCAGGCCCGCCAGCACCTGCAGCCAGTCGCTCAGCCCGAAGGTTTTGGCCAGCAGCACCGCCAGAGCACCCTTGGCCACATCCACCAGAAACACCACCAGCGCCGGGCCTTTGCCGACGTTGCGCAGCACATTGGTGGCGCCGGTGCTGCCGGAGCCGCAGTCGCGCAGATCAATGCCCTTCAGCCACTGGCCGGCGAGATAGCCGCTGGGGGTGGAGCCCAGCAGATAGCCGATGGCGAGCAGAAGCAGGGCGGTGAGGATCACAGGAACGAGACAGGCTGCGGGATCGCGCAGAAATGGAAGCACAGCGACCGGCGGGATGCCTCGATGCGGTTCATGCTGGATCCACTGCACTGGACGCGTTGAGCTGATGGGAGAGCAGGGAGTGGTTCCTCAGGCCAAGTGCTCACGTCATCAACGCTGCTTAGGCGTAGTGGCTCCACAGCCGCAGCACTTTCACCAGCTGTTGATCTGCTTCGACGCTGTAGACGAGACGATGTTGGATGTTGATTCGGCGGGAATAGGCCCCTCGCAGGTCACCCACCAGCGCTTCGAAGGGGGGTGGGCTGCGCCATGGGTCTTCAACCAGCAGGTCGATCAGCTCCTGGGCCCGCTGTTTCAGGGCCGGTGAAGCGGAGGCGAGTTTTCGGGCATCTTTTTGAGCTTGTCGGCTGAAAACCACCCGCCAACTCACCAGCCAGGCTCCTCACTCATCGCATCGGCTGGCGTGGCCATCCCTTCAAGAATGGAGTCGCGCATGCCCGGGATTGAGGTGAGATAAAGCGTTTCCTGGATCGCGCGCCAGTCCTGTTCCGAGAGGAGAACTGCGCTGCCCCGTTTGCCTTGAATCTCAATCGGTTCATGGGATTCGCGCACTTCGTCGATCAACGAGAACAGGCGTTTGCGCGCCTCCGTCACAGAGATCGATGCCATCACCCCAGACTCATGTACGCAATAGCGTACCGGTAATCGCCTGAGGCGTCAGGGATCGATCGCTTGCCCCCTACAGCAGATCGTCGTCGTCGAGGCGTTCACCCGGTCCGGCCGCGAAGGCCAACCAGAGGGGGAACTGAAGCACGGGGATGTCGACACTGCGTTCGGCCGCATCGATCAGGATCAGTGGCACTTCGCCTCGCTCCTCCAGCCGATCGGCCCGTTCCACCAGGGCTTCGGGGCGTTCGAACAGCACGATGCCGCTGCTGGGCCCGAAATCTTCGCGGCCTAGGCCGAGGGCATCCTGCAGGCCCCGTCGCCATTCGCCCAGCCGTTCGGGGCCGCCGGCCAGCACCAGGCACTGGAACTGGTCGCCGTAAAGCTCGCCGATGATGGCGATCAGTGCCGCGCTGGCCAGGATGTTGCGGGGCCGGGTGCCGCGGCTGGGCTGAGCGCCCCGTCCGCCTTGATTGAAGAACCAGTCCTCCAGCAGGGCGATGTCTTTGGCATCGACGCTGCGGCGCAGATTCCAGGGATCGGCATACACATC
>ERZ802822.171-NODE-171-length-49354-cov-9.989204_pt1 | contig 49354 bp, 49 predicted proteins | sample MGYA00345649_ERZ802822 | MGnify/ENA primary metagenome ERZ802822 (study PRJEB30503, sample SAMEA104212359) | marine metagenome | biome: Westerlies Biome; feature: [SRF] surface water layer (ENVO:00010504) within the epipelagic zone...; material: water...
TTAACGAAAACGATTGCATAATTTAGGTATTGAATAATTGATTCTGTATATTTTAAAAATTAAAACTTTCATCAGGAGGGTTATTATGAATTTCAAATATTTTATCAAATACCTATCTTATGGTTTTTTTGCCGGAGCCATAGCCCTGTCACCCGTTACTGTAATCGGTCAGGTCAAGAACCCTGGGCTTTTAGTTCATGCAGCGGATGATGAGCCAACAACACTTGATCCTGCCCAGGTCGAACCTGGTGAGGGTGGCGAAACCATTATTCTTCAGGTTTATGATAGACTTTTAGATATTGGTCCCGCAAGCGCCGCTTTAATTCCTTCGTTGGCCGTGGAAATTCCTTCTTTATCAAATGGTGGAATTTCTGGGGATGGTCTGACTTATACATTTAAATTGCGATCAGGGGTTACGTTTCATGATGGAACTTCTCTGACTGCTGATGATGTTAAATATTCATGGGATCGAGCCATGGAGATGAACCTCCCAGAAGGTAATGCTGGCGCTTTGAGTGATGTAATCGCGTCAACAGAGATTATTGATGACCTAACATTTAGAGTTAATTTATCTGAGCCTTCTGCAAGTTTCCTTAATTCAACTGTCGTCTCAATGGTTGCATCTGTAGTAAGCCAAGATGCTGTCGAAGCGAATGGCGGGGTCAAGGCAGAGACCCCGAATCGATTTATGGCGGGTAACATGGTTGGCACCGGACCTTACAAGTTTGTAGTTTGGAACAGAAATGAAAATTTGCAACTGGAGGTTAATGAAAGTTATTGGGGAGATAATGCCAAGCTTGATGTGCGAATAGAAATTGGAGGTGATCCCGACGTTAGGGTATTGGGTTTACGAGCAGGTGAATTTGACACTATTGAGACGGACCCTTCATTTATCGCTGATTTGGAAGGCGCAGATGGTGTAACAATTTACACTGGCGGGTTACTTTTAGAGCCACTGCATATTGGTTTTAACCTCAATATCCCAAAGGGCTCTTTGCCAGATGGTGATACTATTTCCGAAGATTTCTTCCATGACCCAAGAATTCGTCAAGCTTTCAACCATGCTTTTGATTACCAAGCCTTCTTAAATGGACCTCTAGCGGGTTATGGAGCGTTTAACCCACACTACACTCCCATTGGGATTTTTGGTCATGATGCTGATGCTCCAGTTTATTCTGAAAAGAATTATGCTGAGGCAGAGCGCTTGTTTCGAGAAGCAGGTGTTTGGGATGAGGGTTTTGCGGTTTCGGTAATAACGGAGGAAGGAAATTTATTTGCTTTAATGTGTTTAGTTCTAAAGGACTCAATTGAAAGGCTAAATCCAAATTTTCGCATAAATGTACTGGCTGTGGCAGAATCAGTTTTTGATGATGCGCATGCCCAAAATCCGTTAGAGTATGCAATGTGGGCAAAGAATGCGGATCCAGCGGCTGATCCAAACTTTTACATGCAAGCTTATCAACACCCAGATGGAGAGTGGGGAGAGGTTCATGGCTTTGCGAATGGATATCGTGATGCAGCAAAAGTTGGCGAACTAATCGACAGCGCTGCTACCGAATTGGACCCTGCTAAACGATCAGCAATATACCGAGAGCTACAAACAATTCTTTATGACGATCCAATGTGGTTAATTGGTGCTCAAGAGGGCGTTGTAATGGCTCATCGTGATTGGCTTAAGGGTTTTGCAATGCAACCCTTGTGGCCACGTCCAAGTTTGAAATTTTCCTTCTTTGACAAATAAAATTTTAAACTAATAAAATAGCGAGCTGAAATATCGGCTCGCTATTATGAGGTAGATATGCAGCTAAGAGACTATATTATACGCAGACTTATGGTTCTGCCAATTTTAATACTCGGTGTGAGTATAGTTGTTTTCACACTTACCCGAGTTGGTGGATCTCCAATTGGAATTTATTTGAGTCATGAAATGACACCCGAAGAGGTGTTAAAAATAGAAGAGCGTTTTGGATTGGATAAACCTGTTTTGGTTCAGTACATTCAATGGCTAAAAGGCATAGTAAGCGGCGACTTTGGGTGGTCTGGCGTTGCTTCTGCACCTGTGGCTGAAGTTTTTCCAATCAAACTTGCTGCAACTCTTGAGCTAGCAACTGCTGCGGGTTTGGTTGCACTTTTTCTTGGAATTACATTGGGCACTTTTGCCGGTGCCCGGAGAAATCGCTTCCCGGATCATCTTACAAGAATAGTGGCAGTAAGTGGAGCAAGCCTTCCTCAGTTTTGGTTTGGTATACTTCTTTTAATAATATTTTGGGCTCAACTTGGTATTGCACCAATTGGTAGATCTGACGCAACGATATTTGCATCTATTAGTCACCCTACTGGACTTTATACAATAGATGCTATTCTAGCCGGTTCAATACGCGCTTTATGGGATGCAATTTGGCACTTAATTCTTCCTGCGCTTACTCTTGGTTATGGCGCTACAGCTATAATTGCGCGGATGATGCGGTCCGCACTAGTGGAGGAGCTCCAGCAGGACTATGTAGACGCAGCTAGAGCCAAGGGACTAGCAGAGAAATTAGTTATAAAGCGTCATGCAAGAAGGAATGCTTTGGTCCCTACTATAACTGTGATTGGGCTCACCTTTGGTTTCCTACTTCAAGGTACAATAACTATCGAAATAATATATCGGTGGCCAGGGATAGGCAGATGGATGGCTGATAGTGTTCTGAGAGGTGATCAGGCCACTTTAATGACTTATGTCTTATTTACTTCAGTTTTATTTTTATTGGTTAATTTAATTGTAGACGTAATTTACGCAAATCTTGATAGACGGGTAACATTAGGAAAGTAAATGACAAATCCACCCCAAAGTTCCAATATTACTATCACTAAAGATTCTGCATTTAGTGTTAAAATAAACCGATTTTTAGCTTTGCTTCAGAGACTATTGTCAAACCCAACAACAGTAATTGGGCTTATAATTATTGGCTTGATGCTTAGCATGGCTATATTTGCCCCGTGGATTACTACCGCGAACATTCCTGACCCATATCAAATGCCGAGAGATTGGGGAGCTGTAAGAAAGCCTCCGGGAGAGATGGGTTATTTGTTAGGAACGACTAACGAGGGTGGTGACGTTTTTTACGGTATCGTTTGGGGTAGCCGAACCTCATTACAATTATCCATATATGTTGTGGGATCGACTATGATAATTGGGACTATAATTGGCTCAATTGCTGGATTATTGGGCGGATGGGTTGATGAAGTTTTGATGCGCATTGTTGATGTGTTTTTGTCTATCCCAGAGTTAATTTTTGCATTGGCTATTGCAGCTGTTTTAGGTCCATCATTTACAAATATTATTATCGCTCTTTCTTTGGTTATTTGGGTGAAATATGCACGCATAATGCGTGCTCAAGTTTTGCAAATTAAACAAAATGATTTTGTTGATGCAGCCCGCATAGTTGGAGACTCAAAATTTAATATTTATATCAAGGATATACTTCCTAATGCCGTTACTCCGGTAACAGTACAGGCTACGTTAGATATGGGTAATGTAGTGTTGATTGGTGCAACTCTTAGTTTCATTGGTCTGTCGGAAGCAGGAATTGCAGAATGGGGGGTTTTGGTTAGCGAGGGTCAAGCTGGAATCGCTTCTGGTAGGTGGTGGGCATCAACCTTCCCAGGCCTTATGATCTTTTTGTGGGCACTGGCGTTTAATCTCTTGGGTGATGGGTTGAGAGACGCACTAGATCCAAGATTAGAGGATCGCTAATGCCCAATAATCAATTTGAAAATAACGTTCTTGCAAAAGTAAAAGATCTAAAGGTTCATTTTAATTCAAAGAGAGGGGTCGTTCATGCCGTAGATGGAGTCGATTTTGAAATTCTGAATGGGGAAACTCTTGGTCTTGTAGGAGAAACGGGATGCGGGAAGTCAGTAACAGGCCGCTCATTTCTTCGTCTTCTACCTATTCCACCTGGAATAATAAAGGATGGAGCAGTAAATTTTAAGGCAAATTTAGTTTGTACGCGGTGTTCTGGTAAAGGATGTAGTGAATGTGGGAAAAGTGGTCACAAAACCGAAAAAGGTGAACAAGTCGACTTGCTAAAAATAAGTGATACGAGAATGCGTGAAATTCGTGGCGACAGAATTGCTATGATTTTTCAGGATCCAGGTAAGGCTCTGAATCCAACGTTAACAGTTGGCGCTCAAATGGCAGAGGTTTTTCTACAGCATCGCTCACTTGAAATCTTGGATATGGCAGGGCTTGGACAAATAAAAAACAAAGCAATTTTACGGTTTGCTAATCAAGATGTAAAAGTATTTGATAAAATACTTTTATTATTACCAAAGGCACGAAAGCAAAAATTGAAGGTTCAAGAAGCTGTTAAAATAATGGTGTCAAAGGCTCTTTCAGAAACTCAAGTACCTAATCCACTCAAGTTACTAGATCGTTTTCCTCACGAGCTTTCTGGGGGTATGCGTCAAAGGGTTATGATTGCCCAGGCCCTTGCCTGTAATCCTGACCTTCTGATTGCGGATGAACCAACTACTGCTTTAGATGTCACAGTCGAGGCACGTATTTTAGAACTCATTCGTGAGTTGCAATTGAAGCGAAGAACTAGCGTTCTGTATATAAGCCATGATCTCTCACTTGTGAGACGTATTTGTGATCGGGTTGCAGTTATGTATGCTGGTAGAATTGTGGAAATTGGTAAGGCCGAGGAAATATTTGCAAACCCAAGCCATCCTTATACCAGAGGGTTAATGGCTGCAGTACCTTCTAACGGAATACCACGAGGTTCGCTCTCTGCGATCAAAGGAACAGTGCCAGAATTGATTGATCCCCCGGACTCTTGTAGATTTTCCGGAAGGTGCCCTTACGAGGTAAATGGGTGCAGAGTGAATGATCCAAAACTAAGAAAAATCACCGAGAGTCACTCAGTGGCTTGCTTTATAAACGATGCATCTCTAAGCTGGTGTGCTCCCTCTTTTGAAGGGGAAAGAGTATGAAAGATTCACAAAAAAATTATTCAGACGACCTCATCCTTTCTGTTGAGGAAGTTAAAAAGCATTATCCAATTAGAGAAGGGGCTTTGCAGAGGATTGTCGGGTCTGTGCGTGCAGTAGACGGTGTAAGCTTACAGTTAAAACGTGGTAAAACTTTAGGAATTGTGGGAGAAAGTGGATGTGGAAAGACAACTTTAGGGCGGCTTATTTCAGGGCTCAATGATCCTACATCTGGCGGGGTTCTATACGGTGGTGAAGAAAAATTCAACAGAATTGATGAACTTAAGAATATTCCACTGCGAAATTTTCGACGTAATTGTCAAATGGTATTTCAAGACAGTTTTGCTTCTTTAAACCCTCGTCATTTGGTAGCAGACATTGTTGGGCGCCCCCTTAAGGTTTACAAAGAAGCTACAGGTGCAGACCTACTTAATCGAGTTGTAACTTTATTGGAACAAGTTGGTTTAGGGCGTGAGCACCTTTACCGATATCCACATCAATTTTCCGGAGGGCAAAGACAGAGAATTTCGATTGCACGTGCTATTGCATTAAATCCAGAAATTATCGTTTTGGATGAGCCCACATCAGCTTTGGATGTTTCGGTGCAAGCGCAAATTTTAAACTTGTTAAGTGATATTCAGAAAGCACGAAATCTTGCATATATTTTTATAACTCACGATTTAAATGTTGTCAGGCATATGGCCGATGATATTGTTGTAATGTACTTAGGTAAGGTCGTTGAGGCTGGTTCAACAGAGGATATCTTCGAGGCTCCACATCATCCTTATACCAAGGCCTTAATTTCTGCAAAACCTGATTTAGATAAAGCAAATTCTGAGAATGCTATAGGATTAGAGGGTTTAATTCCAGATCCCGCAAGACCTCCCCAAGGTTGTCGATTTCATACACGATGCGTGATGGCGACACCAGATTGTGGTTGGGAAGTTGATGATGTTATTAGGTGGTTAGAAGATACTCCTGGGATGTTTGAGGAATTAGTCGGGGTTGAGCGGAAATCTGAGTTCTCAGCCGTATTAACATTTTCAAGTGAAGGTGCCGCAGCAAACTTAATTGCCTCCGCTAGATCTGAAAAATTGCCACTGGCTATGAGGCAAAGTCTTATCAAATTAAATCTTAATAATGAAAAAGTTGAATTAGCATTTAAAGAAGTAAAGGAAGTTGCACTAAAGAGCCTCGGGCACCGACAATCTGCATGTGTCTTGAGTCCTGAAGAAGTTTCAAAAGGAGCCCATTATGGAAATTGATCCGGAGAATATAATTCTGACTGAAAACGTGAACGGGCATCCTGTCAGTCTCATGATGATAGAAGTGTGGGATGGATTATACACCCCAGTTGGAGTTCGTAAACCTGAGGGCAGTGGGCCTTTTCCAATGGTTTTATTGGCTTCCGGGAATGGCGGTGAGGGTATGTCTTGGATACGAGACGCGATGAAAAATAAGGCCTATACAATTGATAGATTAATTGAAGCGGGTTTTGCGTGTGCTTGGACCAGATATCGAACTGAGGTCGAGCTAGGTTATAATAGCGGTGGAAGCTTAATCCGCGACGTGAGGCAAGGCAGAGAAATGTTCAATCGCAGCCCTTTAGAGTATGAAGACCAAATTGCCATCTCTGATTACTTTAAATCTGTACCATGGGTAGATGAGGATCGCATATCAATGATAGGTATGAGCCATGGTGGTGAAATGGTTCTGAAAATAACTTCAGAATATGACGGTCTAGCAGCAGCTATTGCAAGTGAACCTGCTAGCCATGAATTTCTTGCATTAAAGCCCGATGATAGTGCATTTATTAACGAGAAAACTGGTTTGCGTAACATTGAAGAAATGCAAATGGCAGAGGTAATAAAGGTTAGAAATCGAATAGACTTACCTTTGGCAAAGAAAAGGATTGAAAGTATCAAAACTCCTATTCTCGTGATGGGTAGGGATGAAGATCACTTACAAGGTATTTTTAGAACATCATACGATCTATTAGTAGAAGGAGGCCATAATGCTGAGTGGATTTCCTACGACCATAATTACCATGGGTATATTTTTCCAATTCGCGGTGAAGACGGTAATTATATTATTAACGATGTACAGCAGAAAGCTATTAAGTTCGTTATCAAATGGTTAAAGGAAAAACTTAATCTTAAATAAAAATAAAGCGAAACTTTGACTTTTTATATACGTTGCATATGTTAATGATAATACTACAATGTACACAATTGTATACAAATAAATAAATTTCGTCTGAGAAACTTTAGTATTGGAGATATCTACATGAAAAAAGTAAGAGTTGGAATAGTTGGCCTGGGCCGTTGGGCAAGAGTCCTAACCCGTGCTTGTACTTTGTCAGAAAAAGTAGAGATTGTTGTTGGTTTCAGTAGATCGCCTGAAACAAGAGATAACTTTTCCGCGGAAACTGGTATATCCGTTGTATCTACCCTCAAGGAATTACTTGCTCGAGATGATATCGAAGGAGTTATTTTGACGGTTCCAAATGAACAACATTATCCCGTTGCTCTCCAAGTCGCGAAAGCAGGAAAACACGTATATACTGAAAAGCCTATCGCCCATAATTTAGAAGACGGTTTAGCCATTGAAAAGCTGCAAAAAGAATTCGGGGTAACCGTTACAGTTGGACATTCTGCTCGGCTCCTGGGTGGCGTGCAAGAGATTAAAAAGCGAATTTTAAATGGCGAACTTGGAAAAGTTGGATTTTTTGAGGCAAATTTTTCAAATGAAAGAGCTTTGGAACTTACCCCAGATACATGGCGCTGGTATAGGGATCGTGCACCTGGCGGGCCACTATCTCAGCTCGCAATTCATATGTTTGACGTTGTAAATTATCTTGGCGAAACTATCGTGGAGGCCTCGTCCATTGCCTCCAAACTGTCTCCTGTTGGAGCTGAAGTAGACGATCAATCTATGACTTTATTGAAGTTTTCTGACGGAGCTATCGCCTACATTGGAACATGTTGGACATCACCAGGGATTTTTGCTCTCCGTGTTTTCGGGTCAAAGGCTTTAATTCATTACGAAATTGACTTTGGCACTTGGGATACACCGGAGAAAATAAAAAACAGCTCTACTTTTTACATTCAACGTGGAAAAGATGGCTTTGGAAAACGGGAGGTCCTGTCGGAGCCGGAAACAAATATGTTTACTGCTGAGCTCGATATTTTTGCAGAAAGCTGTAAGTCTGGACAGACATCAGTTTTATCAGCAGCAAATGGGAATGAGGCAGTAGCCTGTGTTTACGCGGCTCTCTCTTCAATAGATAAAAATGGGGTTTCTGTTAAATTATCTGAAGTAATGGAATCTGCGAGGAACAGATGAATCTTGAAACCAGGCTTTTTGCGGAGCTTACTCAGCCTGAAATTAAGGAACAGTTACAGGTAAATCCGCTTGTATTGTTTCCCACGGGATCGGTTGAACAGCACTCGTCTCACCTGCCAGCAAACACAGACACAATAGCGGCTACTACCGTATGCGAGCTCGTGGCAAAAAAAATGGATGGTCTTGTGCTTCCTGCTCCATCTGTAGGTGTCACACCGATGCACATGCCCTATGAGGCAACTGTAACCCTAAAGCCAGAGACCTTCCAACAGGTCATTATAGAGATTTGCGAAAGCGCTGCAAAACATGGTGCTAAAAATCTAATGATCGTTAATTGGCATGAAGGCAATATTGCCTCTCTCAGCATTGCCGCGGAAGAGCTTCACCGAAGAGTTGGATATCGTGTAGTAGTTGTCCAGGCCTGCTACGTGGCGGAAGAACTATGGGGTCATACCTGCGGCGGCCTAACTCATGCTGGTGAGATTGAGGCGTTAGCAGTAATGGCCTCTAGACCAGATCTTGTTCACCTGGATAGGGTAACTGGGGGGTCTGATAAAGCAAAGGGACAACATATGGACAAACTCCGGCGCACTAGGGCTTTTCAACCTGTGCTTACTGATATCCGAGATATCGCTCCTTCGGGATGGTACGGAAATCCGCTACCGGCAAACGAGACCAGAGGAAAAGCGATGATGGACGAAATTGCTGATTATATTGCGAAGGAAACAACACAATTATTTGAGCAATTAACAGCAGTTCTAAAATAATGGTTGTTAAGGTCAATTCTGATAAAAATATTCAGCTTAATTTACCTGGTCGTAATTCTACCGAACTGATGTCTGAGGTATTCGGATCAAAGTCTACTACAGTTCGCATAGTGGAGATTGGACCAGAGAGCTCTGACCGAGGGCCACATTTTCATGACCAGTTTGAAGAGGTAATCTACGTGTTAGAAGGTTCTGGCTTTCTTAAAACAAGCCAGGGTCAATTTTCACTAACTACGGGGGATACAGTTTGCATCCCTGCCGGTGTTCTTCATCAAACTTTTAATAATGTAGGTGAAATAATCAGACTTTTTTGTATCTTTCCAATATCTCAAATCAAAAATGGAACAACAGAGCTAGAAAGTTGGAATGATGCCTAAGGTAATTTCTCTAAGACCACTAAAGGACTTTTATGACTTAGATGTTTATCCCTCTAAAGATATTACTGTAATGGAGTTAGGCGCTTCTAGCACTTTGTTAAAACAAGAGATACTGAAATCAGATGGAATTATTCTTCCAGCGGTAGGTAGCAAATTAGACAGTAGCTTATTTGAAGGTAGCAAAATAAAGTTAATTCAGGTAACTGGAGCCGGATTTGATAGGTTAAATGTTGCTGAATTATCGGCGCTGGGAATACCTGTTGCAAATATACCTGGCGGATCAGCAAGTGCCGTGTCTGAATATGTTGTGTCAGTTGCTTTATCTCTATTACGAAACCTTAACTATTGTACAAAGAGCATAATCAAGGGAGAGTATTCTAGCTTGAGAAATGAGATAATTTCTGCAGGCATAAACCAACTGTCAGGCTTAACCGTAGGTATAATTGGGTATGGCAAAATTGGTAGGTCCGTACATGATGCTTTTGAGTTTTTTGGTGCAAATGTAAAATTTTATGATCCTTTCGTAAAAGGTGGATGTGAATTAAATGATGTCTTAAGGGATGCCGATCTTGTTTCGGTACATGTTCCTTTAAGCGATGAAACAAAAAATTTACTTGGAAATAACGAACTCAAATTACTGAAATCCGGTGCGATCCTTATAAATGCATCAAGAGGAGGTATTGTACCTGAAGAACTCATAGTGCAATTATTAAATCAAAACCATTTAGGGGGAGCCGCCATAGATGTATTCTATGAGGAACCGGTACCAATCCAAAACTGTTTTTTAAAATTAAATGATAAAGCCGCACAACGGATTATACTTACACCTCATCTGGCAGGTATATCACGACAGGCATGGCGCACTCTGTTTGAGAAATCCTGGGCAAATATCGAAAAGGTTGTTTTAAATAATGCGGCGCCAGAATTTGTTGTAAATAATAACGAATAAAAATTCTTACTTGTTCATAATATCATAAACGGAACAGGTTCTGTGCATTTTCAGAAAAAATATCAGATTTTATGGATGGTTTTATCTTTGAATTCTGTAGCCAATTTACACCAGTTTCATTATTAGCGTACGGCCAATCGATAGCGAACAGTATATGATCTAATTTGAGAGTGTTTACACAAAGCTCTAATGCATGGTCTGAAAAAAAACCACTAGTCGTAATCCAAAAATTAGACTTAAATATATCCTCAAAGTTTATTGGCTGACTTTCTGTTCTGGACAGACTTTCTTGAATTCTGGGCAGCCAGAACGGAATTGCTTCACCAAGATGACCTAATATTATTTTTAAATTGGGATGTTTATCAAAAATGCCAGAGAGGATCATCCTTATCGCCTGAGTTCCAGCCTCTACTCCAAAACCCCATGCGGCTCGTGTTAGCATCGGGTGACTTGCATCATAAGGGGCATAGTATCTTTCAGTAACTTCTTTATCCGGTAACGCGGGATGTAAGTATATAGGGACATCTAGTCTTTCAGCTTCGGCAAATATTGGCCAAAAGAATTTTTCATCAACCATTCTTCCCGAACTCAATCCATGGATCATTGCGCCTTTAAAACCTAACTCTTCAACTGACCTTCGCAATTCACTTGCCGCATCAATAGGTAAGTTTGTGGGCAGCATTGCAAACCCCAAAAATCTATCAGAATGATTGCTGATGACCTGAGCTAAAGCATTATTAACATCTTTACATGCATCGATCGCAACTTCATTTTTTAGACGCTGACTTCCTGGCGATTGATGAGATAGTATTTGAACATCTATACCGGCAGAATCCATTTCACGAATTCGTATATCACTGAAATCAAATAATCTTTTTTTTATTTGGTCAGGCTGTTGAGCGGCATGGCCTAGGTGATTTGACAGGCTAGGGTGCATGAAGTGCTCTTCTACTGCGATTATTTTATGTTTATTGTTCATTTCTTAAAATACCTGTTATATAAAAACCATTCATTCTTTAGGCGATTGAACACTGCCGCGCTCAATAATACTCACCGGCATGATAGTCGTTTCAGGAACTGGCACACTTTTTTCTTTCATCTTTTTAATTAAGATTTCCGCTGCTATACGCCCAACATCAAATTGTAGGATTTTTACAGTAGTAAGGCCTGGGGGTATCCGGTCTAACAAAGGAATATCATTAAAGCCTGTAATTGATACATCTTCTGGACATTTCAGGCCTCTACTATGAATAGCGTCTAGTGCGCCAATTGCCAATCTATCGTTTGCACAGAGAATAGCTGTTAAATTTGGACATATGTCCAAGATTTTATCGGTTGCTTCTTTTCCCGCAGGTTCAGAGTAAGCATCGGCAGAAACTATTGATCCCTTTTGTATTTCCATACCTCTATCTTGCATGGAACTTGAAAAAGCTTCTTGTCTAGCAATTCCAGTGTAAAGATGGGAAGGGCCCGCCAAATGACCAATTTTTTGGTGTCCTGCGTTCACTAGTAAATCAACCATAGAATAAATTCCTCCTTTATCATCATTAACAACAGCAGGAATCCCTGACCCAACGGCCATTCGATTTGCAGTAACAATTGGAAGCTCAGAAGAAAAACTAACGGCAGTTGGATCGTTCGAAGTAACGGCGGCGTCTATAATTCCATCGACACCGCGCTCCAGTAATACTTGAAAAAATTGCTTTTCTCTTTCTGGATCACTGTCTGTATTAACAAGAATAGAAGCATAGCCTGCAGGCTCTAATACACTCTCTACTCCACGAACTATAGGTGGGAATATAGTGTTTCCAATATCAGGAATAATAACTCCCACCGACATTGTTTTCTTTGTTCGAAGTCCTAACGCAACGCGGTTTGGCCTGTAACCCATTTCCAACGCTTTAGATCTAATTTGCTCAACAACTTTCTTAGATAGTGAGCTGCTTGCCTCTATTGACAAAGCTCTTGAAACCGTTGAAACATGAACTCCAGTCTCTCTAGCTACATCCTTTATTGTTATATTTTTTTTCATAGCGCCCCTTCTAAAAAGGTTATAATCGATTCTGCTAGATGTGCAAACGGTTGCGCAAAACTATTGACCCCTGTTAATACTTTGGCTAACATAAATGCAATCGTTTGCATAAGTAGTTACCTGGGGTATAAAATGAGTTCGGTCATAGACGAAAAAGATTTTCAGAAACCTATAATCCGACGTAAAGCCCTATCTGCAAGTAATGACTCTTCATTGGCCACAATAATAGACTTTGGAGAGTTTGAAACTTTTATTTACGATGAGCCTGAAATCCATGGTGGTGGTGGAAAGGGCCCAACACCACTTACAGGTGTTTTAGCTGCGCTTTGTGCATGTGAAAGCGTTACATTCAGTCGAACTGCCAAAGAAATGGCATTTGATTACAGTGGGATAAAATACCAAGCGGCTTTCACAATTGATATTCGTGGTAGGTTGGGAGTAAGAGATGTTGTTCCTCATTTCCAAACTGTCAAAATAGAGGCCCGTGTTTCAACTGAAGAAACTGCTTCTGATTTAGCTAAAGTTGTAGAGGAAACTGAGGCACGTTGTCCGGTTTTCAATTTAATAAAAGATGCGGGTGTACGCATAAATATTGTTTGGATACGTCAATCAGAAGAAACTGAGCAGCAGCCACAATAAGGAGAGAAGAATGAACAAACCGAGTATTGGATGGATTGGAATGGGCCGCATGGGGTATCCAATGGCAGAGCGGTTGCTCAAAGCAGGCTATAGCTTAAGGATTTGGAACCGAACTCAATCGAAAGCAGAACCCCTTGTGAAATATGGCGCAGTCATAGTAGGTAGTCCTGCAGAATTATCAGATGTGGAAGTTCTTACCACTATGGTCTCAACAGGCAGTGACGTTGAGGAGGTGTATTTTGGAGAAAACGGTGTTTTATCAGGGTCGGGTGTTCCAAAAATATTCTTAGACTGCTCGTCGATCGGTGTAGATCAATCCTCTGACATAAGGGAACGCTTAAAAAAGCTAGGAGCTGATTTAGTGTGCTCACCAGTTTCTGGAAATGGTAAATGTGTTAAAGTTGGAAAATTATCAGCCGTGGCCTCAGGGCCCAAAAATGCGTTCGAGGCTGTTGAGGATATTATATCGACTATAGCCGGCATGGGTGTTTCATATGTGGGTGAGGGTGAGCTTGCAAGGTTTTGTAAGATTGCACACAATGTGATGCTAGGCGCAGTAACACAAAACCTTGCTGAAATTACCGTGCTCGCTCAAAAAGCTGGGGTTCCAAGGAGAGCATTTTTAGATTTTATGAATAATTCGGTTATGGGTTCGGTTTTTACTAGATACAAGACGAATGCATTTGTAAATTTAGATTGGACTACGACCTTCACGCCAGCGCTTTTACGAAAGGACCTCGATTTAGGTCTCGCTGCAGGAAGAGAACTCAACGTTCCGATGCCCGTCACAGCAGCCACTAGAGAGGCTCTTCAGGCGCATTTTGGAGCCGCGTCTCTTAAAGATAATCCAGAAGGGTATCTGCAGGAAGATTTCTCGGCCCTGTTGGAAACAGTAGCGCTTGCGGCTGGAGAAAAGTTAGAAAGTGAAAATGATCCATATCCAACGGGATTAGAGTGATAATAAGTACATTACTAAAATGGATAATTTTACTCTTTATAACGCTCCACAGTCAACTTGCAGTCAGCGAGTTAGATACTGTTTACACGCAAAAAAAATAGACTTTCAAGAAAGAAAGCTTGATTTATTCAATGGCGATCAACTTAAACCTGAATATCTTAAAATAAATCCAAATGGAGTTGTGCCTGCTTTAGTGCATGGGGATAAGTCAATTACAGATAGTTCTGTAATATTAGAGTACTTAGAGGATATTTTACCTAACATCACACCTTTGCGCCCAAAGAAGGCAGATTCTATTGCAACAATAAGAGCAATGATGCGGTTTATCGACGAAGTTCCGGGCCCAGCTATTAGAATTCCATCATATAATTTGGCATTTCTTCCACATTATCAATCTATGAGTGAAGAGGAATTTCAATCACTCTGCGACAGTAAGCCACTTAGGCGCGAATTTTTAATGAAAATGGGACGTACTGGTTTCCCAGAGACCGATATGAATGAAGCTCTCGAACGATTAAGCCGTGGGATTGAGCGCGTTGCCGCTTGGCTCGCTCAGAGCAATGGTCCCTGGCTTAACGGTAAAGAGCTCACGATCGCGGATATCGCAATTATGCCAATTATTGTACGAATGGCTGACATAAATTTAAAATACATTTGGAATAAATTACCAGTGATAGAGAAATGGTATTCCAATATTCAAAGTTCCGAACATTTTCGAGCAACTTTTTATCATGGCTCACTGTTAACAGAGAAGTACCCACATCTGGCGAACGTTAAATAAAGTTAGGAATATATTTGTAAAATGTGTCCATATTGGACTTATTTAAAATGAAAATTATTACTATTTTGGTTATAAAAATTGAGGTTGTTTTTAAATGAAGGTTGTGAATGGCGCCTAGTAAAGAAAAAGATCCGCGAATTTCATCTGCCGCCATGCATTGGGCACATCGTATGGTGACCAACGGTGTTCCTTTAGCTGACTTCCAAGATGTAACAAATAATATTTCCGATTGGGCAGAGTGGTGTATAGCATGGGTAAAAAGGAGCGAGATTCATGCATCGCTGGGAGAGGAAGCACTTTCAATTGGAAGCACGTTGACTGCCTCTGAGCACTTTAGAACTGCTTCAATTTGTTCTCATTTTGGAAAGTTTTTGTTCGTACACAATACAAAAGCAATGAGAGAGGCTCACCAATTAGCAATATCACATTACAATAAAGCTTTACCATTTATGGCACCCGCGGGTGAAAGGATTAAGATACCATATGCTGGAAAGTTTCTGTATGGAAATTTGCGTAAACCGCATGGCATAAAAAAATCGCCAATAGTTATAATGTGTATGGGTTTGGATAGCACAAAAGAGGAAATGTATACCAACGAGCAACCATTTTTAGAAAGAGGAATCGCGACTTTAGCTTTTGATGGACCAGGTCAGGGTGAAGCTGAGTATGAATTCCCTATTCGTTTCGATTATGAGGCACCAGTTAGTTCTGTTGCAGATTGTCTTGAGAATAGAGAAGATATTGATTGTGATAGAATAGGTATTTGGGGAGTTAGCCTAGGGGGCTATTATGCGCCACGAGCAGCTGCTTTTGAAGAACGAATAAAAGCCTGCATCAGCCTAACCGGTCCTTTTGACTTTGCTGAAGCTTTTGATCGAGCTCCCGAATTAACCAGGCAAGCATTTATTGCAAGGAGTCATTCCAAAACGGCTTCGATGGCAAAAAAATTAGCTGTAAAAATGAACTTATCATCAGTTGCTAGTGAAATTACTTGTCCTTTATATATTGTCGGTGGAGCCCTAGATAGGGTAATTCCTCCGGATCATGCCCAAAAATTAGCAAGGTCTGCATCAGGCGATGTCACTTTAAACATGGTTAGCGATGGATCCCACGTGGTAAATAATCGACCCTATAAGTATAGATCTCAAAGCGCTGACTGGATGGCTAAAAAACTTAATTCTTAAATGGAGAAAATGATGAATAATAAATCACTTGCACTTACACCGAATGTTCTAACTCCTCAGGATTTAGAAACAAATTGGAGGTGGGAAGGTCGACTACCAGCGTGGGGTCACACAAGCGTTGATTTTGAACGTCGCGTTGATCATGATAGATTGCGCCGATATCGGTTAAGTAGAACAAGACAATCTCTGCAGAATTCTCCAGCAGGAACTTTACTTCTATTTGATGTCAATAATATTAGGTACGTTTCTTCGACAAAAATTGGAGAATGGGAGCGAGATAAGATGTGTCGTTTCTGTTTGTTAAGTGGTGACGAGAGCCCATATGTTTGGGATTTTGGTTCGGCCGCTGTACATCATCAGAAATATTCTGATTGGTTAGAACCAGATCATTGTTTGGCAGGCGTGGTGGGGATGCGAGGTACAATTCCACCAGAATTTGGGCTAATGAAAAAGTACGCCAAACAAATCGCAGGCCTTATTCGTGACGCTGGAATGGCGGATATGCCAGTAGGTGTAGATTATGCTGAAACGGCAATGTTTCATGCATTGCAAGAGGAAGGTATAAAAGTAATTGATGGCCAACAAATTATGTTAGCAGCAAGAGAAATTAAGAACTGGGACGAAATTCAATTACTTACTCAAGCAGCCAGTATGGTTGATGGTGTTTATCACATGATTTATGAAGAGCTGAAGCCGGGAATTAGAGAAAACGATATTGTTGCCCTGTCAAATAAAATGTTATACGAAATGGGATCGGATGATGTTGAAGCAATAAATGCTATATCAGGAGAGCGGTGCAACCCACATCCTCACAATTTTACCGACCGCTATTTTAGACCAGGTGATCAGGCCTTTTTTGATATTTTGCAATCATATCAAGGCTATAGAACCTGTTATTATAGAACTTTCAACATTGGTCGGGCTACACCCGAACAGAATGATGCGTATGTAAAATGTAGAGAGTGGTTAGATGCATCAATTGCGATGATTAAACCGGGCGTAACTACTGACAAAGTCGCCGAAGTCTGGCCAACCGCTGAGAGTTTAGGATTCCCTAACGAAGACGCAGCTTTTGGCTTACAGTTTGGTCATGGTCTTGGTTTAGCTTTACACGAAAGACCAATAATTAGTCGTGCTGTTTCCTTAGACCATCCAATGGAAATTAAGACTGGGATGGTATTTGCTTTGGAAACTTATTGCCCTGCGGCAGACGGATATTCAGCCGCGCGGATAGAAGAAGAAGTAGTGGTTACGGATAGAGGTTGTGAGGTGATATCACTCTTTCCTGCTGAAGAGTTGCCTATATCAAATAAGTACTGAAATAATATTAGAGATTATATGAGTTTTAAAAATTTAGTCAGGTGAATAGTGAAAAAAAACAAACACAATACAGAATTTTATCTTAGATTATACAAGCAAATGACAAAGATCCGTGTTTTTGAAGATAACGCAAATCAACTTTATCTTGATGCTAAAATGCCAGGCCTCACTCATATGTACTCTGGCGAGGAAGCAGTAGCGGTTGGAATTTGCGAAGCATTACGGATTTCTGATAAAATTACCTCTACTCATAGAGGCCATGGGCACTGCATGGCAAAAGGAGCTAACTTTAACCAGATGTTTTGTGAGCTTTTGGGTAAGGTGGAAGGTTATTGTAGGGGTAAAGGGGGCTCGATGCATATCGCTGATCAAGCGAATGGTAACCTTGGAGCAAACGCCATCGTTGGAGGTTCAATGGGTATTGCAACTGGGTCCGCTTTAAGAGCTAAATTACAAAAATCGGATGATGTTACTGTTTGTTTTTTCGGAGATGGAGCGACTGCTCAGGGCCTGATGTATGAGGTGATGAATATGGCTGCGCTATGGCAATTACCGATTATCTACGCTTGCGAAAATAACGGATACTCTGAGTACACGACAACTGAGGAAATTGCTGCGGGTAGTATATTAGAGAGAGCCCGCGCTTTTGGCATTGAGGCTTTTAATGTGGATGGTCAAGACGTTATTGCAGTAAATAAATTGGCGTCTGATCTTGTTGAAAAAGCCCGAAAAGGTAAGGGTCCATTTTTTATAGAATTAATGACCTATAGATATCACGGGCATCATGTTGGAGATATAAATCGTACCTATTACCGGTCAAAAAAAGAAGAATTAGATTGGAAAAATAACCGAGATCCCATTCAAATATTGGGTTCTTTTTTGGAGACGGAGGGTATCGCTAGCGATGCAGAACTGATGGAAATTCGCTCCATCATTAGTCGCGAAGCTAAGGATGCCGTAGATTATGCCCTTAACGCAGCTTACCCAGATATTTCTGAGGTAGATATGCATGTTTTTCAAGAGGTGTAAATAATGCCAGAAATCACACTTTCACAGGCAGTTAACCAAGCAATAGCGGAAGAAATGCGGAGAGATTCAAATGTTTTTCTTATTGGAGAGGATGTCGCTGAGGCTGGAACCCCATTTAAAGTTACGTCAGGTTTAGTTGAAGAGTTCTCTACAGAAAGGGTCATAGATACACCAATTTCTGAACCGGGTTTTATGGGGCTAGCGGTTGGTGCTGCTATGACAGGATCTCGACCAATTGTCGATTTAATGTTTGGCGACTTTTTATTTCTTGTGATGGATCAGTTGTGTAATCAAGCTGCTAAAATACATTACATGTCAGGTGGAAAGTTAAACGTTCCACTTGTACTCCGAACTAACCTCGGTGCGACCAGAAGGTCAGCAGCTCAACACAGCCAGTCTTTGCATGCTTTAGTTGCACATGTTCCTGGCTTAAAAGTTGCGATGCCGTCTTCCGCATATGAGGCAAAAGGTTTATTGAAAACCGCCATCAGAGATAATAATCCAGTGGTAATTTTTGAAGATAAACTCATGTATCAGGATAAAGCTTTTGTTCCTGATGAAGAGTATTTACTTCCATTTGGTGAGGCGGCTATTCTTAAAGAGGGAAGCGATGTAACATTAATAGGCACTTCATCTATGCGTCAAGTTTGTGAAAGGGCGGCAATTCTTTTAGATAAAGACGGGATTAATGCCGAAGTTATAGACCCGAGAACTATTGTACCGTTGGATGAAAATACGATTTTAAATTCGGTAAAAAAGACTTCTCGGGCAATTGTAGTAGATGAAGGTCATCAAAATTTTGGAACTACAGCAGAAATTGCCTCAAGAATTAGCGAAAAAGCTTTCTACTATCTGGATGCCCCAGTTATCAGGATGGGAGCAATGGACGTTCCTATACCCTTTAGTCCTGTATTAGAGGATCTCACTGTACCAACTGCAGAAAGGGTTGCAGAAAATGCTCGAAAAATAGTTTCTGGGGAGTTGGTACATGCCCTATGAAATTAAAATGCCACAGCTAGGAATGAACCAAGATAGTGCAACGATTGTGACTTGGCTTAAAAATGAAGGGGACGGGGTTAACAAAGGCGATCCAGTTTTTGAAGTTGAGACCGATAAAGCGACCATGGAGGTTGAAGCACAAGCAAGTGGATATTTGTCAGCAATTCAAGTCGAGTTAGGCGTTGAGGTGCCAGTAGGAAACTTAATAGCAACAATTGTAGAGAACAAAAAGGATGTATTAAAAAGCATCCAAGAGCCTTATTCAGATGATAAAAATCAATCTGTTGCAGATGACGGATCTAAAATAGAACACGAAACCATTACTGAAAAGTCAAACGAAGTAACCCCTGAAATTGGTGACCTTTCATTTAAAATAGATACAAATTCAAAAGATTTATCCAAAAAAACTGGATTCTCTCCAAACGAAAAAGTCTTAGCCTCTCCTAAAGCCAAAGTTATTGCAGCAGAAAGAGGGCTGGACATGAGGAGACTTATAGCTAGAGGTCTGAAAGAACCAATTCATTCCGCTGATATTATGGGTTTGCAGTCTGGTGAACAATCGCAATTAATGGCCGTCGTGCAAGATCGATTATTATTAGAGTTAATCCAAACTTCAGAAGATATAGATAAAGGTAATATTTTCGCATCCTTTTTGCTGGGTTCTTGGCATTTTTTGTTTCCTGATAAATTTCTCCATGTACAAATAAATAAATTGGATGGATCAGTTTCTTTGTTTAAAGAAGATATCTTGCCAGACGAGGGCGCAGAGGAAGTAATTGTTTCGATTATCAATTTATGTGATACTAGGCTGTTTAGCTATTCCTCGGGGCAAAATGGAAATGTTTTAAGCGTAAGCCATAGCAACGACACTTTTATCTTAAATTTCTCGTTTAATGTTGCAGATATTAAACTACAGGAAGCCGCTTTTTTACTGAACGAGCTAGCGGAGCGGGTGGAAGACCCTATCCGTCAACTTATATAGGGATAGTAATGACCGAGTTAAAAAATAAATTATATATTAATGGCAAATGGCGTCCTGCATCTGATGGAGGTACCTTTGATGTACTAAATCCAGCCACAGAAGAGGTTATAACAAAGGTTGCAAACGGAACAGTCGAGGATGCAAAGCTATGTTTAGACGCGGCCGAGGCTGCTTTTCCATTGTGGGCATCCAGGAGCCCTCGTGAAAGAGGTGAAATATTAAGGAAAGCTTTCGAACTTTTTTCCAATCGTATCGATGACATTGCAGACCTAATTACGTTAGAGAACGGAAAAGGTAGAACAGATTCTATTGGGGAAGCGCGATACGCAGCTGAATTTTTTCGCTGGTATGCTGAAGAAGCGGTTCGTTCGGAAGGGCATCTAGGAGTAGCTCCTGCTACAGGCGCACGCATATTAGTGCATCAAAAGCCAGCGGGAATTTCGGTTCTTGTGACTCCATGGAATTATCCTGCTGCGATGGGAACAAGAAAAATAGGTCCAGCTCTCGCTGCTGGATGTCCAGTGATTGTAAAACCAGCATCAGAAACTCCGCTAACAATGCTAGCATTAATGCCAATTTTAGAGGAAGCCGGTGTTCCTCCAGGCATAGTAAATATTTTAACTTCTCGATCCTCGGGGCGCGTTGTAGGTGAAATGCTTAGTGATCTGCGAACAAGAGTAATTAGCTTTACAGGATCTACCGATGTTGGCAGAAAGCTACTTCATGCTGCTGCTGATAATGTTGTAAAGCCAGCCATGGAATTAGGTGGAAATGCTCCATTTATTGTTTGTCAAGATGCCGACCTTAATGCAGCGGCCGACGGACTAATGGTTGCAAAAATGCGTAATCTTGGTGAAGCATGTACTGCTGCTAATAGAATTTATGTTCATGAAAATGTCGCAACAGAGTTTGTAGATCTATTTGTTGCAAAAATGGCTAACCTTAAGATGGGTGATGGAAGAGATCACAGTATTGATGTTGGTCCATTAGTTAACCTCGAAACTCGGGATAAAGTCGATTACTTTGTTCGCGATGCTGTTTCAAAAGGCGCAGTTATTAAACTAGGTGGACAAAAACCCATTGGTAAGGGATTTTTCTATCCACCAACTGTAATAACTAATGTTCCAGATACCGCTGAATGTTTGTATGATGAAATATTTGGACCCGTAGCGGCGATCCAAACATTTAGCGATGAAATGGAAGTAGTACAGCGTTCTAATGCAACAGAATATGGGCTTGTTGCCTATGTTTACACTAGCGATATGAAAAGAGGAATGAGAATATCAGAAAGCCTAGAATTTGGAATGATAGGGCTAAATAGAGGTCTTGTATCCGATCCTGCGTCGCCATTTGGAGGTGTAAAGCAGTCTGGCCTTGGAAGAGAGGGTGGTAAAGAAGGAATGCTAGAGTTTCAAGAAACCCAGTATATTTCTACCGAATGGTAATTAAGTGGACGTAATAGCAAGCCCATCAACGAGAAAACTAGCCCTAGAATTGGGTTTAGATATCGAGGAGTTAGCTATAAGGCTGGGGCGAAAGACTATTTCCCAAGACGATCTGAAGCAAAAAAAAGTTTTGATCACCGAGGGAGTTACTAGCGATGCCTTGAAATATTGGGACGTTGATCACACTAGATGGGGTAAAATTAAAACTGAACCATTAAACAAGACTGCTTCAGTGGCATTAACAAACTTGATGGCAGCTAATAAAATAATTCCATCTGTGACACACCACGACTCGGGTAAAATAGACCGAATTGAAAAATTAAGAAAAAACTTAAAAAACGAAGATAAGAAAATCACTCAATTAGCATTTCATGTTCTTGTATTAGCCAAGTGTTTATCAAGTTTTCCAAGATTCAATTCTTCTCTCTCAACTGATTTTAAGCATCTCATTTTAAAAGATTATATAAATATTGGGATAGCTGTGGATACTCCATTTGGTTTAGTTGTTCCGGTAATAAGGAACGTGAATCTTCTCAACCTATCTGAGGTATCACAAAAGTTAGTTGACTTTGCAGACCGCGCTCAAAGAAAACGGCTTCGTCCAAATGAACTTGGCGGTGCATCGATGACAATTTCTTCTCTTGGAGGAATTGGGGGGGAAAGTTTTACTCCAATAGTAAACCCCCCTGAGGTCGCCATACTTGGAATATCGAAAATGGATATTCGACCTGTTTGGGACGGAGAGAAGTTTATTCCAAGTGCAGAAGTCCCCTTAGATTTAACTTACGATCATAGGATTATAAATGGGGCAGAAGCCGCTCGGTTTTTAAAATATTACACAACACTACTGGATAGACCGGAAGAACTTGTACTTGATAGGGTCACATAAAAAGGAATAGCAATGACTTTCGAAAATGATCATGTGTCTTTCAAAGTCAATGGAAAGCAATACAATGTAAATGAGGATAAAAATACTCCTCTTTTGTTCGTGCTGAGAGAGTATTTAGGTTTATCTGCCACTAGATTTGGTTGTGGTGAAGGAACTTGTGGAGCCTGTACTGTTATTATAAATGACGAGGCAATCCTGTCTTGTGACGTTCCAGTTGGAGAAATTGAGGGCAAATCCGTTGAAACCGCAGAAGGATTGCAAAGAGAACCAAACGATCCATTGTTTCGGGCTTTTATTAAAAATCAAGCTGGTCAATGTGGATACTGCTTATCAGGTATCTTAATGGCTTCCAAGGCACTTTTAAGAAAAGATCCTTTTGTTAGTAGAGCAAAAATAGCGAAAGCTCTGGATGGAAATTTGTGCCGATGTGGAGCTCATAAAAGAATATTGGATGCGATTGAAGAGGCTGCTAAATCAGTTGAGGATAATGCGTGAAATGATACCTCCGTCACCTCTTTCTAATTTTCCTTTACTTGGCCATTGGGTTAAATTATCAGAAAAAAATAATTTAATTTTCTTTTCAGGACGTGTCGAATTAGGTCAGGGAAATACAACTGCACTAGTGATGATGATTGCTGATGAACTAGACGTGTTACCATCATCCATACACTTGGAAACCGCACGAACAGATTTAACACCAAACGAAGGAATAACGGCTGGTAGTATGTCAATCACTATTGGAGGTGTTGCTCTACGTTGGGTCGCATCTGCTCTAAAACATCAGATCCTCGAAATTGCCTCAAAACAATTAAAGACCCAACCTTCAAATTTGTATGTTCAGAGTGGGTGTATTTATCAAAATGGAAAGAAAACTGAGCTTTATTTAAGTGATACTTTTTATAAAATTGATTTTAATAGAAAAATCATTGATGACGTACACCTGAAGTCTTTTGAGGAAAGACAGAAAAGTTTTCCAAATATTAATAGAATTGACCTGAAGTCACGTCTTGTCGACGCTCCATTTATTCAAGACATTGCTTTTGACGGTATGCTTTATGGAGCCCCAGTTCATCCCCCTAGTACATACCATCATTTGGTTAAAATAGATCTTACCAGCCTAAAAGATCGCCCTGGTGTTGTTAAAATAGTTAAAAACGGCTCATTTCTGGGAATAATTGCAAATAGCTTTTATCATGCCAGAAATGCCGCAAGCTGGGCTAGATCTAATGGCATATGGAAAAGTACATTAACAGACCCTGTTGATCATTTTCAAAAACTTAAATGCTCAAATAATGTGTTAGATACGATCATTGAATCAAAAGATATACGCAAAAATTCGGGCAAATGGTTCGAAACATCTGTCTCTAGACCGTTTATTTATCATGGTTCAATAGGCCCCGCGGCAGCTATCGCAAAGTTTGAAGATGAAGAAATACTTATATATTCCCACAGTCAGGGTGTTTTTCAACTCAGGCAAGCTATAGCAAATGTTTTGCAGAAAAAAGAAGATCAAATCTGCATTATACATAGACCTAACTCAGGATGTTATGGCCATAACGGCGCTGATGATGCAGCATTTGATGCCGTATTAATGGCAAAATCTGTACCGGGTAAATTCTTAAAAGTCATCTGGTCAAGGTTTGATGAGTTTCATACGTCACCAATGGGTGCTGCCATGGTAACGAAATCACGAGCTCTGCTATCTTCTGATAAAAGGGTTATTGCTTTTGATGTTGAAGTAAACTCAACCCCTCACACCAATCGTCCTAGTTCTAAGATACCAAATTTACGCGCAGCATCCTATTTATCCAAACCTGTAGTTTCAGTAAGAACGCCAGATGTGCCGCTCGAACGGGGCGGTGGTGCTGATAGAAATGCATCGCCATCTTATGATATTGACAGTCTACGAGTCAGGAAAAGAATCGAATATGATACCCCATACAGAACCTCTGCTCTTCGATCGTTAGGGGCATATTGTAATGTAATAGCTAATGAGACGCTTTTTGATAAGATAGCAAAAGAATTAAATGTTGACCCAATCAAATTTCGTCTTGAACATGTTTCTGATCCTCGCTCCAAAGAAATACTTGAGCGCCTAGCTGATGAGAGATTAAGTGATACATACAATAACAGTGATGATGGAACTGGTTGGGGATTAGGCTTTGCCCGATATAAGGGATCTGGGGGATACTGTGGGGTTATGATAAAGGTAAATATCGATGAAACTGTCCAGGTAACAGATGCCATATCTGTCTCTGATGTCGGAGAAGCAATAAGTAAAGATGGCATTAAAAATCAGATTGAGGGAGGCATTATCCAATCGATAAGCTGGACATTGAAGGAAAGTGTGCCAGTAGACGGTTTTTCAGCGACTGCTGAGACATGGACCGATTACCCAATTCTAAAATTTAGTGAAATTCCTAGTTTACGCACAATTTTAATTAATAGACCTGCTGAAAAACCATTAGGGGCAGGGGAAATATCTCAGGGGCCTACGGGAGCAGCAATAGTTAATGCTATAAACAATGCTATTGGGATTCAGGTTACAGAATTACCAATTACTAGGGACGCTATCATTGCAAAGTTGCATAGCGTGACCTAAACGATTGCACATGCTATAGTTTCGGCATCTAAATGGGGCAAATATTGTTTGAAATTATCAGCAAATAACTTCATTAGTTGTTTTGCAGATTTGTCATACGCAGCTTTATCCAGCCAATTATTTCTTGGATCTAAAATTTTATTATCAACCCCTAATGCGCTTGTAGGAACATCAAAACCAAAGTTTATGTCTTTACGAAATAAACAAGAATCCAAATGCCCATCCAGAGCTGATCTGAGTAGTGATCGAGTTACATGGATTGGAATGCGAGTTCCTACTCCGTAAGGGCCTCCAGTCCAGCCTGTATTTATAAGCCAACACTTTGTATTATGAGTTTTAATCTTTTCCTTTAATATATCCCCATAAACCTCAGGTCGAAGTGGTAAAAAAGGTGCACCAAAACAAGCTGAAAAAGTTGGCTCAGGTTCGGTAACCCCTCGCTCCGTACCTGGTGTCTTTGAGGTAAACCCCGATAAAAAATGATACATAGCTTGAGGAGCCGAAAGTAGAGCTATAGGTGGCATTACTCCAAACGCGTCACATGTTAGCATAATTAAGTCTTTTGGGTGTTTAGCCAAACCGTCTATTGCTGAATTTAAAATGTAGTGCATTGGATAAGCAGCCCTCATATTCACAGTAAGGCTATCATCTTCAAAATCCAACTTTCTCGTGTGAGGGTCATAAACCATATTTTCAACTACTGTTGAGAACATTGACGTTGTATCATAAATTTCTGGTTCACTGTTACGCGAAAGATTGACTGTTTTTGCGTAACATCCACCCTCAAAGTTAAAAATTCCATTGTTTGACCAACCATGTTCGTCATCACCTACTAAAACACGATGACCATCAGCAGATAGTGTTGTCTTCCCAGTTCCAGACAATCCAAAAAAGATTGCTGAATCGGTTTCAACTCCAGATATTCTGTTGGCTGAACAATGCATAGGCATTATGCGTTTTTCTGGAAGAAGGTAGTTAAGTATTGTAAAAACAGCTTTTTTATTTTCACCTGCATACTCAGTTCCAGCAATAAGAATAATTTTTTTATCAAAATTTACAGCTATTACTGTTTCTGACCTGCATCCATGCCTTTTTGGGTTAGCACAAAAACTTGGCAAGTTTACGATCGTAAAATTAGCCATAAAAGTGTTAATTTCAGCTACACTTGGGCGTATCAATAGATGTCTGATAAATAAGCTATGCCATACAAGTTCTGATATGATCCTTACATTAATCTGATTATCTTTTTCTGCACCTGCGAATAAATCTTGAACGTACAGAGATTTTTCATTTAGATGATCGAGCATATCCTGATAGAGCAAGTCAAATTCCTTTGGCTCCATTCTTGCGTTTCGCTCCCACCAAATTTTATTTTCATTAGTGGAAGATACGACAATGTGTTTATCTTTTGGAGAACGTCCAGTAAATTTTCCAGTATTAACGAGTAGAGCTCCCCCGACACCTAATTCACCTTCATTTCTCCTAATAGAGTGGTCCATTAAGGAAGGTTCGGTCAAATTATAAAAGGCTTCGCGATATCCATTGATATTTTGGTCACTAAGTTTAAATTGGGGGTTAAATAAACCAGTATTCAGCTCCATCGATCTGATCCTTTTTAATACTCCATTCTTACGCTTTAACTTAACTTTTATATAATGAAAACAATTGCTTTTATTGTTAGCGCAATCATATAAAAAATTTTATTTGAATGCCAAAAATATGTTCATATTCAAATAATACATGCTACCTAATAGTAGGATATTCTCAATATTCTTTTTTCAAGTCTGCAAGTATAACTTGCGTAGCTGTAAGCGAAGAAACTGTATAGGGTACAAAAAACGTTAAAATCATTCTCGCCCAAGTATCCGCCGTAACTGACAAATTTAAAAGGTCATTACCATGATTAATAAATGCTAGAATAAGACCAACTATGCATGCTATCTTAAATGCCTTCTTGCGAACTCGATAACTAAAAAATATTCTTACAGCTACTTTCAGATCTAAAAAAGTCACAGAACATTATCCATCAAATTATTCACACACGAACTAGATACCATTTTTTTTAAAAACTTACAAAAGAAGACTAACAAAGATACCAACTACATTGAGATAGATACACCTGTTGCACCACTTAGCTTTGATAGAAATTCGATGCTCTTGGCCGCAAGCAACAAATGGATCGAGTGGCTTTTTTAACTTCACGGCCAAAAAATGCATGAAGTAATTCCATCTGCAAAAAAAATCAATATTGAAATTGGGTAAAATCTCTTTGGTAGGGTGCCTAGCCAATAACCCTGATAGTTCTTTGATAACTGAGCGCATTTATGTTTCCAAAATTTTCCGACCGGATATTCAAGTATAGCCCACCAGGAGATCAGTGAGGCGGGGAACAAGCATCATTGCTGTAAGGCCCATCCGTCAAGAAGAATATTGGAGTGTGCAAGCAAAGTATACGAAGGCCTTGATTAACAAGTAGTCACAGTCAGTATCTCGTCTAAGCAACCCAAAACGATGTTATCTTACTGTGAAAGATTTTCTTAAAGTTAAATCTGGCCATAATGAATGTCGACTTTATTACGGCGCTCAAACATCTCAGGTAATAAAGAATACATTAGATATCAGTGCCTTGGCCGGCAACATGCTTCGCAATTTGACGACTAGCCGTACGATCATGCAAATCTTTACCGGTAGGGTGCCACGTGCAAACAGTCGATTGATCCGCCCAAATCGTTTTGTAATCACCTGGTATGAAAAACTCGGCGAATATAAACAAATCACTTTGATCATTTACAAAAGAATGAACCTCGTTTTCAAAAAAGTAAATTATATCACCCTCGTGAAGGACTTCCGTTTTATTATCAAAAGTGACTGACCCACTACCTTTCAATACTATCTGAAAGTGTTCTGCGTTTTCATGATGGTGTGTGGGTGCTGATCCACCCTTTGGGTAAATAATCATTTCACCCTTCACGCATTGTATACCCTCCCAAAGAATTGGGCTTGCCAGGTAGATGCGTTTCCGAGAGTCAAATTCTGATAGTAGCACAGGCTCAATAGACCAATCTACTACCTTCAATTTGTCTAAGAAGTTTTCATCGGTACTAAAAAATCTATTTGCCTTTGGAACCTCATATAAAACAAATTTATCACCAACTTTTCCTTCTATATCGATCCGACTAGACGGCGGAATAATCAGTAAATTTTCATATATTAATTCAAAATTATTCAGTGACAGATTTTCACACAATGGCATTAACCACACAAGCGAACTACCTTTCGTATTCAATGAAAAGCACTCTGAGTTTGTGAATTCGAAACGCGTTATTTTTATTCGATTATCCCCAGTCCGTTGTTCATCCATTAACAATTGGCTAACTACACCTGGTGCTTCTTTACATTTAGTTACTGAATTATTTCTTACTAATATAGGCATCCTACCTCCTGTAAAATTACGCACAGTAAAGCTGGAATTTATCATCTTAATCTATTTTAATTCTTTAAGTTAATAACACCAGTTAAATACAAAACTACAAAAATTATAAACAAACCTATTATACTTTTAATCAGATTATTCGGGGTAAACTGATTTGGGCAAGGGTTTCCACAAAATTCACAAACATCATTTGAAATTTGAATTTTATTACCGCATGCAACACATTTTCTATTACTGAGCATGCTGCGTTCCCAAGCCAAACTTTAAAATGTTTACCCAACCATAAGAATATTTAAAGAAAAAGTCATTCATATATAATTTATTTACCAGTAACAGGCTCTTTCTGTCATTAATTAAAATGGGAATTTTGAATTTTATCTAAAAAATAAAGAGTATAGTCGTTACTATATCTATGGTGATAGAATCTGAACTTTTTTTTCAAGCAATAATCAAGCCAGTTTTAATTAGTTTTGCGAATGATCCTTACGGTCTTAAATCTGAAGAACTTGATCTTCTAAATTGGTATTCAAAAAAATTTGATCAACGTGTTAACTTGGAGTTATCGCGATTAAGTGATTTCATTTTCTCAAGCTCAGCCGAAAAAAACCTGCTTAAGATGGATTATCTAAATGAGAAATAGAAAAGTGAAAATTTTGATCGCTCTGGGGCATAAAGCAACACTACTTTTATATTTAGGCTAAAATTGTTGGGCTCATCTTTGTAGAGATTTAATACCTGCCCGTATATCATTAATTGACATAGTGGAGCCTCCACAAACTATTACTAAAATATTGCTGAACGCCTCAAGCTCATCCAACTGATTGTAAATAGGAGATAGAGCCGCTCCACACGCTGGTTCAACTAAAATTTTATGGTCTGAAAGAAAATTCTCACAAGCTAAAAGAGCATCTAAGTCAGATATTAAAACACTTTTTACGTCATGGGCACAGGCAAGTTTGAATGCACCCTCGCTTACCTTTTTAGCTCCAAGGGAGGTGGCTAAACTGGATATTTTATCCAACTCAACTGTTTCTCCTTTCTTCAATGATTTATTTAGTGAAGCAGCTCCGAAGGTTTCAACCGCCATAATTGGAGTATCTTCCCATTTGTTATTTAACAAACCCTTTATCACCCCTGCCAAAAGGCCAGCACCACCAACAGAAAGTATTATAAGATCAGGCTTGAAATCTGTAACCCTAACCTCATCAATAATAGTTGAATGACCAGACCACAATAACTCATCATCAAATGGATGAATAAACGCTGTCTCATCATTCAAAAGAGACTGGGCTAATTCATTTGCTTCCAACCAAGAACTCCCGTGTATGATAACTTCAGCATTATCCTTTTTAAGCAAGGAGATCGATCGAGCACTCGTTGTTTCTGGGACTATAACTTTTACAGGAATGCCAAGTTTTTTTCCCGCGTAAGCCACCGCCATTCCTGCATTTCCACCAGACGAAGACAAAAAAGATTTTGCTCCTCTAAGTGCAAAGTATTCACATGCGAAACCAACACCTCTAATTTTGAAAGATCCAGATGGCTGTAAAGCATCCAGTTTGAGCCTAATGTCTTTATTGACCAAATCGCTTAGGATATCAGAGATAATAAGTGGTGTTTCAATGTGTAAGGGCATGACATTCTATCTTTGTTGTACAAAATCTAATATAGGTTTAACCTGTTATACGGGATACTATTTATCTTCATCTGCTATTTACAATGAAATAATTAATTATGGATGGTGTAATGCCTATAAAAAATCGCTTTTCTGACTTACAAAATGAGATGGTTACCTGGAGACACGATTTTCATGAATATCCAGAGCTTCAATTTGATCTACCGCGGACCACAACAAAAATTATTGAATTATTAAATGAATTTGGAGTTAATTCAATAAAAACAAAAATAGGAAAATGTGGAATAGTTGCTGAAATATACGGTCAGAAAAGAGACTCAGGAAGAGCTATTGGGTTTAGGGCAGATATGGATGCTTTGCCGGTTTCAGAGATGAATAATTTCTCATATAAATCAAAAATTGAAAATAAAATGCATGCATGCGGACATGATGGACACACCACTATCCTTCTAGGCGTTGCAAAATATCTATGTGAAACCCGTAATTTTGACGGAACAGTAGTACTGGCATTCCAGCCTGCTGAAGAAGGAGGGGGCGGAGCGAAGGCCATGGTTGATGATGGCCTGATAACCGACTGGAATATAAAGGAAATTTATGGTTTACACAATTTACCTAATTTACAGGTAGGTGAATTTGCCATCAAGTCAGGACCCCTTATGGCAGCTTCAGATTTTTTTGAAATTATAGTCGAAGGGAAAGGGGGTCACGCTGCATTGCCACACTTTTCAAACGATACAACTCTAGCTAGTTCAGCTATCGTTCTGGCTTTGCAACAAATTGTTTCTCGGCGGATATCTGCCCTGCAAGCGGTTGTTTTGTCAGTCACTGGCTTGAGTACTGATACTATGGCACACAATGTCACTCCAGATTCCGTTAGAATTACCGGCACCACAAGGTTTTTAAATGAAGTTGAAAGACAAAAAATGCCTGATAGTATTGAAAATACAGCTCAGTCCACGGCGGAGGCCTATGGCTGTACAGCAAATGTAAGGTATGAATTTGGCGTAAGTGTCACTGATAATTATGTGGAAAATACAGAGTTTGCTATCGAGGCAGCTGAAGCGGTTGTCGGACCTAGTAATATTAAAACAGACATAGAGCCGATAATGGCGGGTGAGGATTTTTCAGAAATGTTAGCAGGGTGTCCTGGAGCATTTATATTTTTAGGTAATGGCCCATCTGCTAGTTGGCATAATCCATCATACGACTTTAATAACGAGGCATTACCTTTTGGCTGCAGTTGGTTTGCTAATTTAGCGGAAAAACGTCTCCCATTAGAGTAAATTTTCTTCCTGAGGCTTGACCTCACATTATGGTCAATGACCCGTTGATTAGGGATACTCTTTTGATCAAGCCCTCGTTTTTTAATCTAGTAGCTGACTGTATATAAAAACGGTCTTCAAACTTATTAAATTTATCGTTACTTAAAACTGTAGTTTTGTTTCTGTCTGCATACTTAATTAACAGGCTGTCAGCCTTGTGTCCTTTTTTTGATACTGTAACATTATGGCGGTTCCTATTTAACACCCTACAGATTGTCATAGGCACTGTTTCGCCTTCGACAATCAAGCCTTTCTCACGCAGCAAGCGGATAATGCTATGGTCGAAAAATAGGTAGGTTTTAAAACCATCGCGCTCCAGCTCATTGATGAATTTTAAAAAAACTTTTAAATCCCAGTTAGCCGTCCCAATTAAGTTATTTGCATCTATAACTATATCGAACTGGTTTTCATTCTCAGATTTAGCGGAGAGTGTCAGACCTTTTCTGATCCTTAAGTAACCGGCAATCAATAAACTTGCAGTAAATCCATAAATTACGAGTGTAATTATACTCTCTCTGTCAAAAATATACAGGTAAAGCAAAGCAATAGCTAAGGAAATCCATAAAACAAGTCCACGAAAATAAAGGCCTATGAAAAGGATAATAAGTGCTACCAGCATTGGTATGTCGCTTGTTAAGTTAGAATCAAGTCCCATTAGTAAGGCAACTTTTTCTTTTGACTGAATTGGTACTCATGCGAAATATAAATCCAAAATTAAGATATAAAGTCTTTACCAACAAGTATTCGATTATTTTGGATTTAGAGCTCATTTGTTTTTATGGAAACTTGGACTTGCAACAACTCCATTGTCGAATAAATTAGAAACCTCAATATCTGAAAGATTTAAGACATCTCCCAATATTTCTTCAGTATGTTCACCGAGGATAGGAGCGGCCGTTGGATCAGAATTTTCTACCTTCGAAAAATTTGCTGGATGCTTTGGAACTAGAAACTCCCCAGCATCTGGTTGCAGGATTTTTTTAAAGAGTGGATTATCTTCTGTCAAATCTGGGTCAAAATCTAAAGCCTCTCTAACTGAACGAAAAACAGACCAAGTAAGTCCTGTTTTGTCAAAATTGCTGGCAAAATCTTCTACTTTTCTTGTTTTAAACCACGGTTCTATTATTTCTGTAATTGCATGACGCCACTTCCATCTTATCGACTCGTCCTGCAGGTTGATATTATTTTGCATTTCCAATTGTTTAAATTGTTCCGCAGTATCGGTAGCTTTAACAATACCTGTCCACTGTCTGGAAGTTAAACCAATGATCATTACTCTGTTACCGTCTGCGCATAAAAAATCCTTGCCATATGCACCATAAAGCGAGTTTCCCGCTTTCGTCCGGTCATCCGTGTTTAAAGTGGTATCAGCGATCATTCCGAGATGACCGATAGCTGCAGATGCAACATCTTTTAGCGCTATCTCTACATCCTGACCAACTCCATGTCTTAATCTGTACCGTTCAGCTGCCAGCAAAGACGATACACACATATTTCCTGCAATCATATCCCATGCTGGGATGGCATTAGCCACTGGATCCACACTTCCCTCATGACCAGTAATATCAGGTATGCCTAGCGCCGGATTGACTGTATAATCGACTTGAGGCTTTCCATGTCTATCACCAGTTAAAGTAACAATAATTATGTCACTTCTAATTTTGGATAATGTTTCATAGTCTAACCAGCCACGAACCTTTAAATTAGTTAAAAAAAGGCCTGCGTCTTTGCCGGGGGCGGTGATTAAATTAGAAATCAATTCTTTTCCTTCTGGACTTTTCATATCGATCGCAATCGATTTTTTACCTTTATTCATTCCAGACCAAAACAAACTACTTCCACTCGGTGAATAGGGCATGCGGCGCGCATCTAAGCCTCCTTCGAGCCTATCAAACCGTATAACTTCAGCACCCATTTGAGCTAAGGTCATGCCGGCCATTGGAACAGCAACAAAAGCTGAGCTTTCTATAATTCGTAAACCAGATAGGATATTATTCATCATTTTTCTCACATGAGGCGGTCGCCTCCATACATTGATGACCGTTTGCAGTAGTGTACAGAGTAAGGTTGTCATTATTTGTTTTTGCCACTAGCTCCATTGGATTATCCGCAAATGCTGGATGCACCCCTCGAAATGTAAAATTACTTGGTGTGGAATTGAGCAAAACAGTCGCGTATTGCATTAGGAATAATGCCTGTAGTGGTCCGTGCACAATTAAATGAGGGTATTTCTCAACTTCTTGCGCATATTTTAGATCATAATGAATTCTATGCGCATTAAACGTTAATGCGGAGAACCTGAAAAGAAGTGGGTTAGATATGGCTATTTTCTTTAAAGGATAATCTGATTGCGGCACATCTTTTTTCTTTGGTGGGTTAAAGGTATCGGAGGCTTGTAAATATACAATATTCTGTGTTTCAGTTATTGCTAGTTTATTAGAATTTCTTAACTTGTGTTCATAAGTAATAAATACCATTTCACCGGACTGAGATTTTTTCTCTTTTATATCAAGCAGAGTAGTATCTTTTGTAATTTCTTCTCCAATTTTTAAGTCAGAGTGAAAGGTTAATGAACCACTTGCCCACATTCGGCGTGTTAAATTCTGGGGTGGAATATAACCTACATGCTTTGGATGCCCATCATCACTAAGTTGATTTAGATGAGTAGGAGATGGAAATGCAAACCAATGCCACAAGGGTGGTAAAGCATCGCCTTTTTTAAAACTCTCATTTGGATTAGTTCCAATGGTTGAGTTAATTAGTTTAGCATTCATTATATCGATAAGACCAGTAGAGGTGCTTTTATTGCCTATCCAATTAGCTATGTCTGAATTTCCCAAGATCTGCTCCATAATTTAAACACAACTTAACTCCAATTAAATTATACTACGAGTTAATCAAGCTAGAATTACTAAGATCAACAGCAATTCGTAAAAATAATAAAACATTATTTGAGAAGCGTAATATTTATCCTGCCTTTGAACTTCTACTTTCAGAAATGATATTTGTGTAATTTGAAACAAAAATTAACAAAGCTCCGATTATTAAAGTTATCTCTACTGGCTCGTTATATATAATGAAGCCAAGGACTGCGATTATTGGCAACCTAATAAATTCCAGTGGTGATACAACAGCAGCAGGCACCAATGTTAAAGCAGTTGTTAAACAATAGTGAGCGATTAATCCTGAAATCCCGATAATAGTAATAAAAGGTAAATCAGCTAAGGTTAACCCAGTAATTTCTCCATCATATGTACTACAAATAAAACCAAAAACTGTTTGAATAAGGGTCATAAAAAAGAGAATATGAATTGTAGTTTCATACTTAGTTAAGTGCTTTGTAAAAATCACAGAACCAGCAAAACCTACGGCTGATAGGGCTGCAGCAATAATGCCGTAACTCAATTCTTGTGACCAAGGTGCTGTAATTATAAGTACCCCAAAAAAACCAAGCACAGCTGTTATTACACGCAGTTTTGTAAGTTTTTCACCAAGAAATATTGGTGAAAGAAGTATTACCCATAAAGGAAATGTGAACTCTAGGGCGATGACTTGGGCTAACGGGGCCACCGTAACAGCAAAAAACCATAAATTCTGTCCAGTAAAATGCGCTATATTTCTCCCAATATGAGATAAAGTATATGTAAATTTTACTCCATTTAGCGTTCCGCAGTATTGACCGATTGCCACGACTATAAAAACACCGATTATGCTCCGGTACATCATAATTTCAAAAGTTGGTATTGTTTTACCCAGCTCTCTGCCGGCTATCGCCATAGCAGAAAAAGATGCTACCGCACCAACCATATAGAATGCTGCTTTTATTGCTGGACTGAGCAAGGTTAAATACTCTTTTTTACTTTTTTGTAGTAAAAGCTTAAATTTTCATAAGTCCATATATAAATTGATTTAATTTATTTTTCGCTTAACATTAACCCCTTAAATGGAGTTAAACTTTTAACCATTTTTTAACAATTTTTTTTGTAATCAAAAATAGTCATCCCAAATTGCACGTTTATAAATATGGATAGAGAAAAACAAAATGCAGTATCATACGCCATCTAGCTTCAATGAAGCTGTAGCTATTTCAAATTCCTCTAGTGGACTAATCAAATACTTAGCGGGCGGAACCGATGTTCTCGTACAGTTGAAAATCGGTAATAAGTCACCAGATCATTTAATTGATATAAAAAATATACCTGGCGTGAGAGACGTTACTTTGCGTAAAGACGGTGGCTACACAATTGGTGCAGCGGTCTCTGGCGTGCAGCTTACAGGTCATAAAAAGATTTCAAACAAATGGCCTGGCCTAGTAGAGGGCATGGAACTTGTGGGTTCAGCCCAGATCCAAAGTAGAGCAACATTGGTGGGTAACTTATGTAATGGTTCTCCAGCTGCTGATAGTGTTCCTGGAATGATAGCTGCAGGAGCCTCAGTTTCAGTTATAAACTCGTTTGGTACAAAAGACGTTCTTGTCGAAGATATTCCTACTGGACCTGGTTCAACTAGCCTTGAAAATGGAGACATAGTAACAGCCATTAAGCTTCCAAAACGTAATAAGTACGAGGGAGATGCATATCTAAGATTTATACCTAGAACTGAAATGGATATAGCAGTAGTGGGATGCGCAGTTAATCTCTCATTAGAAAATGGGGTGATTACAGCAGCCAAAGTAGTTTTGGGAGCTGTTGGTCCAAAGATGATCATAGCTAATGCCGCAGCAGATTGTTTGATTGGAACAAAATTAGACGGTAATATTTTATCTCGTTTTTCGACTGAATGCAGTCAAATTGCACAACCAATATCGGATAAAAGGGGCTCCAAAGAATTTCGAAAAGACATAATTGGTGTCATTGCCAAACGAGCAGCTACAAAAGCTTATGCCAGAGCGTTAGGAAATAATTAAATGAATAAAATTCATGTGAAGACAAACATAAACGGTGATCACGTAGAGTTTCTTGCAGATCCTCGAGAGACTTTGCTGGACTGCTTGAGAGATCACATAGGTTTAACTGGATCAAAAGAGGGCTGTGGCACTGGTGATTGTGGAGCCTGTTCGTGTATTTTTGACGGTGATCTTGTAAGTTCCTGTCTAGTCCTTGGTGTTGAGGCTCAGGGTAAATCAATTGAAACGATAGAAGGAATGGCAGGCGAGGAAGACCTCCATCCACTTCAAAAAAAATTCATTGAAATGGCAGCATTACAATGCGGGTTTTGTACTCCCGGAATATTGATAGCAGCTAAAGCTCTGCTCGATAGAAATAACAATCCTACTGAGAATGAAGTTCGATACTGGCTCGCTGGTAACCTCTGTCGATGCACTGGATATGATAAAATTATTAGGGCTGTTATGGAAACAGCTAAAGAAATTCAGGAGACAGCGTGATGGCTAAAGACGAAATAACAAAAGAGTTTAAATATATTGGAACACGACCTAACCGTCCCGATGGTTATGATAAAGTTACTGGCAGAGCTAAATACGGTGCAGATGTTTCCGCCGTGGGCATGCTGCACGCTGCAGTGCTTAGATCTCCATATGCCCATGCTCGAATAAAATGTATCAATTGGGAGAAAGCTGCGAAACTCAGCGGAGTAAAAGCTATTGTTACGCGAGATGACTTTCCAAATGGTAAAGATGAAGATACTTTAAAACTTTTAGAGAATACAATTGCTGGAGAATTTGCTTATTATGATGGACACGCTATAGCAGCGGTCGCGGCTACATCCGTTTTTGCAGCGAAAGAAGCCATTAAAGCGATAGAAGTAGAATATGAAGTTTTACCACATGTGATAGATGTGGACGAAGCCATTAAACCAGACGCTCCGGTAGTTAGAGAAAACGCTGGAGACTTTTCCGTACCTGAGGGATGTTCACCAAATGTGGCGAGTTATATTGAATTTGGTAGAGGTGATATTTCTAATGGGTTTGATAAGGCCGATTTAGTTAAGTCTGGCCGTTTCAAAACAGAAGCTGCTCACCAGGGTTACATAGAACCACATGCCTGTATGGCTCAGTTAGATCATGATGGGCAGGGAGAGATGTGGGTTTGTACTCAGGGTCATTGGTATATTCGACAGATGTGCGCTGCAGTGTTGGGCCTTGAATCCAGTAAACTATGTGTAACTCCATCTGAGATAGGCGGTGGATTTGGTGGTAAAACAACGATTTTTATAGAGCCATTAGCTTTAGCATTGAGCAAGAAATCTGGTGGACGACCCGTCAAAATAGTTATGAGTCGTGCCGAAGTTTTGCGTGCTACAGGACCGACTGCGTCGGCATCGATGGACGTAAAGATTGGCATGACAAAAGACGGATATTTAACGTCAGGTTCTGTTGAATTTAGAATGCAAGGCGGTGCTTTTGGTGGCTCTCCAGTCAGCGAGGCGTTACAATGTGCATTTGCTTCTTATAATATGCCAGCTGTACATCACATTGGTTATGATATTTTAGCTAATAGACCAAGAGCTGCAGCGTATCGCGCGCCAGGTTCACCAATGGCTGCATTCGCGGTTGAAAGTTTAATTGATGAAATTTGCACAGATCTATCGCTTGACCCAATAGATGTTAGATTAAAAAATGCTGTTAAAGAAGGTGACAAATCGAGCTATGGACCAAAATTTAAGAAAATTGGCTTAATTGAGACACTAGAGGCTACTAAAGATCATCCAAATTATTCCGTATCGTTAGAAGTTAATCAGGGCAGGGGTGTTGCTGCAGGATATTGGATGAACCATGGAGGAGAAACGTCTGTATCCGTTTCACTCGCCGAAGATGGAAGCGTAAATGTTACTGTAGGTACTCCAGATATTGGCGGCAGTAGGGCTTCAATAGCACTCATGACTGCAGAAACTTATGGCATCCCATATGACAGTGTTAGTGTGAATATTGCAGAAACAGGCGCCCTTGGATTTAATGAGCCAACACATGGCAGTAGAGCTACTCTTGCTTCTGGAAAAGCTGTCTACGAAGCTGCCAATCAAACAATTTCTGAAATGTGTAGGCGTGTAGCAAGGAAATGGCAAATTGATCCTGACGCCGTTTTTTGGGAAAAAGGCTATGCAAAACCTGCGGGACCAAATGCTGGAGACTTTAGTCCGATATCAATAAAGCAAATCGCTTCTGAAATGGACAAAACCGGGGGGCCAATAGCAGGCCATCATGAGGCTTCAATAAGGGGGGTTGGTCACAGCTTTGGTGTTCATATTGCTGACGTTGAAGTTGATCCTGAAACTGGAAGAGTCACTGTTCTGCGATATCTCGTGGTTCAGGATGCTGGTAGGGCTATACATCCGTCATATGTTGAGGGACAATTTCAAGGCGGCGCAGTTCAAGGAATTGGATGGGCTTTAAATGAAGAGTATGTATACGGAGCAGATGGATGTCTGCAGAACGCAGCATTTCTAGATTACAGAATACCCGTTGCCAGTGACTTACCGAACATTGATACAATAATAGTTGAAGTGCCTAATCCAGATCATCCATTCGGCGTGCGTGGCGTGGGCGAAACGGGTATTGCACCACCTCTACCAGCACTCGCTAATGCCGTAGCGGCAGCCACGAAGGTAAGGTTACGATCATTGCCAATGTCTCCAGCGAAAGTATTAAAAGCTATAAAGACTGGTAGCGATGGCTGTTAACGTTTACCTATGGACAAGCCTTAAAAAATTTACAAACGAAGAAGATAGATTATCTATTGAGGCAAAAAGTATTGGTGAATTAGTAGGTGTCTTGGAGAGAGATTTCCCAGGCTTGAAACCATTCATAGATAGTGGCATTTCCTTTGCCGTAAACGGTGAATTATCAAATCCTAATTCAAATGAGCCGTTACCGGATGGAGCAGAAATTTATCTGATGCAAAAACTGAAAGGTGGATAAACCACACTTATCAGTTGGTGGCCTTGTAATTAAATATTTAAGGGTTAAATGACGAAACGATGACAAAGTTTCCAAACATAAGAAACTATGCCAAATTAAGCGTTGCTCCGATGATGGATTGGACAGATAGACATTGTCGTTACTTTCATCGAACATTATCTAAAAATGTCCTGCTATATACCGAAATGGTTACCTCACCCGCTTTAATAAAAGGTAATGCTACTTATTTATTAGAATTTGACAAATCGGAGCATCCCATAGCTTTGCAACTTGGCGGATCGGATCCAAATGAATTAGCCAAAGCGGCCGTAATTGGATCGAAATATGGTTATGATGAAATTAATCTAAATGTTGGTTGTCCATCCGACAGAGTGCAGTCAGGTACTTTCGGTGCTGTTCTAATGAAAACACCAGAAGTTGTAGCTAAATGTTGCAAAGAAATGATCGACGCTGTTGATATAGAAGTTACTGTAAAATGTAGAGTTGGGGTTGATCAACAGGACCCTAATGAAACATTACCGAAATTTCTGGAGTATATATCTAACGCTGGCGTTACGAGAGTTATAATTCATGCAAGAAAAGCAATTCTTTCGGGCTTAAGTCCTAAGCAAAACCGTAATGTCCCGCCATTGAATTATGAAATAGTATACAGAATGAAAGAATTATTCCCAAATCTTCATATTTCATTAAACGGTGGAATTCAATCGTTACAGGAAGCAAAAGTACACCTGGATAATGGTATTGATGGCATAATGATAGGTCGCGCCGCATATCAAAAACCAGGAGAAATTTTAATCGATGTCGATAATTATATTTTCAATGATAAGATCCAAACAAGTGAAAAAGACGTTGTCAAAAAAATGGTTCCCTACATTGAAAGCCAATATAAAAATGGAAACAAAGTGAGTAAGATTACTCGCCATATGCTTGGTCTCTTTTCAGGACAACCAGGCGCAAAAGGATGGCGAAAGATTTTATCAGAAAATGCACATAGTGCAGGACCAGAAGTAGTTTTACGTGCACTTAGCGAAGTAAATTAAATCTAAATAAATCTTTAAATGGAGAATATAGATGCTTGTTATTGCATTTTTGGGCATGGGAAAGATGGGACGTCCGATGGCTTATAATCTAGCGAGTGCTGGCTTTAGAGTTAAGTGTTGGAATAGAACATCTGAAAAACTTGGAAGTTTACCTTCAATCTTGGAGGCACATGAAGACCTTCAAAGGACAATTGCTGGTGCCGATGTTGTTATTTCAATGCTTAGCGACGGATCTGCGACAAAAAAAGTTATATCCAAATTAGAAAATAAAGTCCTTTCATCAATAAAAACTTGGATAGAAATGGCTTCAGTACTTCCTCAAGAAGCTATCGATCAGTCTGCTTTTTTCCAAAAAAATAATATCACCTATCTAGACGCACCCGTTTCAGGAGGGACTGTTGCTGCAAATAATAGGAATTTAGCAATAATGGTAGGCGGCGAAGATGATGTTTATAAAGAAGCAATCAAGATTTTTGAACCATTAGGAAAATCAGTTTTAGTTGGCCCTTGCGGAGCAGGACAACTTGCAAAATTAGCTAACCAGGCAATAGTGGGAATAACAATTGGCGCGGTCGCAGAAGCCGTCCTTTTGTTGGAAAGAGGGGGAGTTAATGTAGATTCTGTAAGAGAGGCACTTTCTGGAGGTTTCGCTGATAGTGCAATTTTACAACAACATGGAAAGCGAATGTCAGACCGTAATTTTGAAGCAGGTGGAAGTATTAAAACGCAATTGAAAGATATGCAAAATATTCAGTATACAGCCCAGATGTTTGGAGTAGAACTACCAATGGTAGACAAAGTTACCGATCGGTATTTAGCTTTATCTGATGATCCATCAAATCTAGAAAAAGATCACTCCGCTCTTTTCTTAGAGTTACTAAAGCGTAACAGCTTAATTGATTGATTATTAACCCACGAAAGCTTTTTCAACTACATATTCTGCTGGTTCCGAATTAGCACCCTCTTTAAATCCAAGTTCATCCAATATTCCTTTAATTTCTAAATTCAATCCAAGTGAACCGCAGATCATAGCTCTGTCCGTTACTGGCGAGAAATCTGATATATTTAGATCAGTAAATATGCTATTATTTTTTAGCCTTTCTGTCACACGCCCCATACAAGGAGAGGTTTCGCGTGTGGTTGTAGGATAATAAATTAGTTTATTTATATTATTTTTACCTAATAGATCTACTAACAACTCGTTTTTGGTGAGGCTTTCGACTAGAAGACGGCCGTACTCAAGTTCACACAATTCTCTGCATGTGTGGGTTAGAATAATTTGATCGAAGTCTTCAAAGGTTTGAGGGTCACGAATAAGCGAAGCAAAAGGAGCGATCCCAGTTCCGGTCGCAAATAACCATAATCTGCGACCGGGTAATAAGGCATCATGCACCAATGTTCCAACTGGCTTAGGCCTTAGTATTATTTGGTCACCAACTTCTAAATGCTGAAGACGGGAGGTTAAAGGACCATCTTGAACTTTAATTGAGTAAAACTCTAACTCGTCATCCCAGGATGGAGATGCAATGGAATAAGCTCGTAATAGTGGCTTACCATCATCCTTCAGTAGTCCGATCATAACAAATTCACCCGAACGGAAGCGAAGAGACTTTGGCCTGGTCACACGAAAAGAAAACAATCTATCCGTCCAATGCTTTACTTGAGTTACTGTCTGAGAGTCTGGAATTACAGGGCTCTGTGGATCGGACTGTGTGTTCAAGAGTTTAATACCTTACCTAATACTGATCTATTCAATTTATAAATATATTGCCTCAATGAGCTAAACGGCAACCACGATTATTGGAAGCGAGTATATATCTTTAGTAAATAAGTCAACTTTATATGACCCTTACTCTATTTACTTTGGAATTTCATAAGGAGGATATACCAAACCAGCAGAAATCACTAATTTAGCAGCATCTTCTATCGACATCTCTAACTCAATAACATCATTGCGAGGAAAAAATAACATAAACCCAGAAGTCGGGTTTGGTGTTGTTGGTACAAAAACAGACAACAAATCACTATTACTTTTAGCCTTATATTTCACCTCTCCCTTTGCCTCAGTTGAGACAAATCCAACGGCCCAAATACCTTTTCTTGGATACTCTATTAAACAAGCCTTTTCAAATGAACGATCAGATTGTGCAAAGACTGTTTCAGCAATCTGTTTCACACCAGAGTATATAGATCTTACTACCGGCATTCTCCGAACAAGATTTTCTCCGATCCGTATTAAGGATCGCCCAAGAAAACCCTTAGCAATCCAGCCTACAAATGTGGTGAAGAGTAAGAAAACGACTACGCCTAACCCCCTAATATTGATTGCAACATCTTGTCCAAAAAATGTGTTCAGAATATTATCAGGATGATAAAGGTTCGGGATAAAAGGTAGTACAAACCCATCTATCCAACCTATCACGCTCCAAATTAACCAGATTGTCAACGCGACAGGAGCTATGACTACAAGACCTGTTAAAAAAGAATTCCGAAATCCTGCTATAAGACCGGACTGAGGTTTTGGTAAAATCTTAGGATCTATAAATTTATCATCTGACATAAAATTAGCCTAAGAAAATGAATGGCTTAGGTAAAGAACAAATTAAAACTTTTTTTCTTCTTCTATAAAACTTGCAGCAATATCACACGCTAGACGAGCATTATTTTTCACAAGCTCAATATTTGCTTTGAGAGACTCTCCTTGAGTATAATGAAAAATTTTTGAAAGAAGAAACGGCGTTAAATCCTTCGCATAAATATTTTCTTTTTTCGCTTCCAAATTTGCTGTACCTATAATTGGTAATATTTTCGCCAATGGAATTTCAGCATCAATCGGAATCGGATTAGCAACAAGCTGCCCCCCAGGTATTGATAACGCTTCCCTCATCAATTGCGAACGTGCGATTTCTTTTGCAGAATCCATTCTTAATGGAGATTTAAGTCCACTTGATCGTGACCAGAACGCAGGTAATTCATCTTGGCAAAAAGTAACGACCGGTACACCCATTGTTTCGAGCACCTCAAGTGTCTTGGGTAAATCCAAAATTGCTTTGGGACCTGCAGAAATTACAATGACAGGAGTTTGAGAAAGTTCTTGTAGATCTGCAGAGATATCAAAAGTGTTTTCCGCCCCAATATGAACTCCACCTACGCCACCAGTCGCAAACACCTTTATATTCGCATTGGCCGCCAAAATCATAGTAGCTGAAACAGTCGTGGCACCAGTATCACCATTTGCCAGTGCGGCACTAAGATCAGCTCGTGACAGTTTTTTTATACCTTTTTTTTCTGATAGTTTTTTTACTTCATAACTAGTTAAACCAATCTTAATAACTCCGTCCAGTATGGCAATAGTAGCCGGAACAGCATTATTTTGCCTAATAAGTGCTTCTACCTCATTTACCATTTTTAGATTTTCGGGGTAGGGCATACCATGTGTTATTATAGTGCTTTCGAGCGCCACAACTGGGACATTGTTACGCAATGCATTCTCAACCTCAGGATTTATGTTTATATAATTCATCTTTCACCCAGAAATATATCTTGCTGACTGTTCAACCGCGAATTCTAAACAGTCCGCTGCATCGTAGCTAAGCATTTCCGCTTTTACATGAGCAGCTAGAAATGCATCACCAGCACCAGTTAAACGGTTAACCTTAATTTTTGGTGGTTTCACTGACAATACGCCAGTAGTTTCACTCGCCATAGCGACTTTATTTTTACCGTTGGTGATAATTACTTTTCCAACTCCACTACTGACTATCTCAATTGCAGCGGTAACTGTGTCTGAAAATTCTTTTCCACATAATATTTGAGCCTCAATGAGATTAAGATAAAGAGTGATGTTTTTGTCTGTCACAAAAGGAGCAAGCCGATGGGCTTTGCCCGGTGACGCTGGAACAAGCTTAACATCAAACTTTTCAAAAAATGGATCTAAGGAAAGATCAATTAAAAGATCTGGTTTTAAATTACCATCAATTATTAGTGGAAGCCTACCAGCTTTTAAATGACTGTTAAATTGACTAGTTTTAAGCGGCTTCAATATTTCAGATCCAACTTTTTCAAGTGAATGCGCATCAGCTATTGCTGCAACAACCCCATCAGAATCCTCTATTGCAACATAATTGTCGGTTGAAAAATCGTCAGATCTATAAATGTAATCGGTGTTTATTCCTAATTCCTGACAGTTCGAGAGAAGCTGCATACCTTCGTTATCATTTCCAAGAAACCCCAAAAGACATGGTTTTAAATTTAGATTAACTAGATTTTGAGCAATATTAAAGGCAACACCCCCAGGAATACGACTAATATACCCTCCAACATCGCCACCTCTGCTTATCGGCTTGTTGGTACGCCCAATTACATCCCAAAGGACACTACCTACACAAATAGCATCAGTTTCATATTCCATTTGATCTAATTACACTGAATGTTAAAGCTGCCCATAAACTTTCCCAAATAACGCCTCTATCTTTAAATAATTTTTTATTGGCCGGTCTTATTATGACATTATCGATCAAATATGTGCAGTCATTTTTTACCTCCACGACAGCTACTCCTTTATCGTTTGTCTTAACAACAAAAGTGTTAACACTGCTATCTGTGTTTGAACGCTCAAATACGTTTAAGTTAGAAAATGCCCTCGGATTGCCATTGTATAAGGCCAGAATTTCAATGCCATCGGCCATATTGTCTGTGTAAGGATTCTCTAAAGCCACTAATTCCAGTTCAAGATTATTCTCTGTATCAAAACCTTTCGAAGTCCCTACGCCAACAAGCGCTTTACTGTATCGAGTGTATATTTCAGAAAAATTCTCGAGAGGAAAATCAAGATTTTTGTGTATCTCTACAACGTTAGGTGAATGTTTTTCCATCACAAAATTTTGAAATTTACTAAAATCCTTGTACTTAATTATACTTGGTTTAGAAACGTAAATAATTGAAACTAAACCGTTATCCGTCGGTGAAATTTGGAGTGCTGGATTATCGCCCTGACGAGAATTATTGTCAAATTTCTTACCATTCTGCCTCCAATAAAATTCCTTAACGGATCTATCAAAATAGCCCAAAGAAAACCCATCAAAATTTTCACCATTACGCAAATTTAAATTTATCATAGTATCTTTTTCTACTTTAAAATCTGTTGTATCAATCCACAACTCATGGCCAAATAATGTACATGGAAATACCAGAAATATGACTTTTAAAAATAGTTTATTGAACATCTTTTATCTCTTAATTAAGGCCGTCTCATTAATAAAGGTTTTATTTTTTACCCTAGCAAGTAGCGTACATTCTCATGAGGTTTCTCCTGCAGTTGCATCTATATTGCAAATCCAAGATGGCATTCAATTAGAAATTAGACTGAATCTCGAGGCTGTACTTTCAGGTATTGATTTATCCAATATCTCGAATACGGATGAAGCTGATCAAACCGAGGAGTACGATTTTTATCGGGGCAGATCAGTAGTTGAGCTAAAATCAGATTTTTTGAAAATTTGGCCCACATTAGCAAGTGAAATAAAGCTTGAACAAGATGACGTTTTTGCAGTCCTAAAATTTGAAAAAATTCTGGTAGAAGAACAAGAAAATTTTGACTACCCACGATTTTCAACACTAACGATCAATACTAATTTAACACCGCTAAAACCTTTCAATTTTCAGTGGTCAAAGTCTTTTGGAGAGGTAGTAATTAGGGAGGAGGGTGAGAGTAATGTTTTTACACAATATCTTGAGGCAGGGATTGTAAGCGATGAGATTTTACTAAGCCAACAGTCCAAGTACCGGTTTTCAGAAATATTTTTTGATTATATACCAGTTGGATTCACTCACATTTTACCAAAAGGTTTGGATCACATACTGTTTGTAGTAGGCATGTTTTTTTTATCAACGAAACTTAGTGCTTTATTTTGGCAAATTACACTTTTTACATTGGCGCATAGTGTGACTTTAGCTATGGCCTCGCTAGGTATTATAAAAATTAGCGCATCGATTGTAGAGCCATTAATTGCTGCATCAATTGTTTATTTAGCCATTGAAAATTTCTACTCAAAGGCACTAACCGTTCGAAGATCAGTAGTAATTTTATGCTTTGGCCTATTACACGGATTGGGTTTTGCCTCAGTTTTAGCAGATTTTGGTTTACCCATATATCAATTTGTTCCCGCATTGATAGGTTTTAATGTCGGTGTTGAGCTAGGTCAAATAACAGTTATTTTAATTCTTTTTTGTGCAATCAGTTATTGGTTTAAAAACAAAATTTGGTACCGAAATTTAATTGCTTTGCCTTTTTCGTCTGTCGTGGGCCTGGTGGGTTTGTTTTGGTTTTTTGAACGCATTTTATAACGATGAAATAATTTTCAGATGGGGTTGTGAATAGATTTAATATAGTCTAGACCCCCTGCAATAGAAATTCATAGATAGCGTATGGCTTTCTGGAAGAGAAATATCCAGAGTGCCGGCCGGTTGGAGCCAAGCTCTGCAATTCGCTGTCGAGATACAAACCGGGAAAGGAAATTAAATGGCTCTACCAGAGTTTACATTGCGTCAATTACTAGAAGCAGGCGTACATTTCGGTCACCAAACACAGCGATGGAATCCACGAATGGAAGAATTCATTTATGGGGAGCGAAATGGTATTCATATTATGGACTTAACTCAAACCGTACCGATGCTTGATGCAGCATTGAATATTGTAAGAGAAACTGTTGCAAAGGGCGGTAGAATACTCTTTGTCGGAACAAAACGTCAGGCATCAACGGCAATCGCTGAAGCTGCTGAGAAATGTGCACAATATTACATGAACCATAGATGGTTGGGCGGTACACTTACTAATTGGCAAACGGTGTCTCAGTCAATCAGTAGATTAAAATCTCTTGATGAGAAAATGACTGTTGGTTCAGAAGGTTTAACAAAAAAAGAACGTCTCGGTATGGAGCGTGAACAGTCTAAATTGCAAGCATCTTTAGGCGGTATTACGCAAATGGGTGGAGTTCCGGATCTTTTATTCGTGATAGATGTCAAAAAGGAAGCATTAGCGGTAGCTGAGGCTAACAAATTAGGAATTCCAGTTATTGCAGTAGTGGATACCAACTGTTCGCCTTCTGGAATTGATTATTTAATTCCAGGAAATGATGACGCGGCAAGAGCTATAGCATTATATTGTGATCTTATCGCCAGATCTGCACTAGATGGAATGACAGAACAAATGGGTGCGGCTGGCGTTGACCTAGGTGAAATGGAAGATGTTCCAGTAGAAACTGCAGTAGAAGCCCAAAAGGTAGAAGCTACAACGGGTGAAGAAGCAGCTGCCGAAGCCGTGGTTGCAGAAACTGTTTCCGATAATGAGCCTGTGAACGAAGTAGCAGCGGAAGAAGCCGTAATTGAAAAAGCTGATACAATCTCTGAAAAAGAAATTGCACCAAAAGAAAAGGCCAAAACAAAAACCAAGAAAAAGGAGGTGGACAGTAATGAAACCTCCTCAGAAGAAGAAACTGGCAAAGTAAAAGAGAAGGCTAAGGCTTCTAAGGCCAAGACAGCGAAGAAATAAATGGTTTAAGATTTACCAGCAATCAACGATAAAGTTTTATACTGATTAAAGTAGGATAGGAATTTTACTATGGCAATAACGGCTTCTATGGTTAAGGAACTGCGAGAAACTACCGGCGCAGGCATGATGGATGCTAAAAAAGCGCTGACGGAAACAGACGGAGATTTCGAAGCTGCCATAGATTGGCTTAGAACAAAGGGTTTGGCCAAGGCAGCAAAGAAATCAAGCAGAGTTGCAGCCGAAGGTCTTGTGGCAGTTGCCGTAAAAGACGGAAAAGGCGTTGCGGTTGAAGTGAATTCAGAAACAGACTTCGTTGCAAAAAATTCCGATTTTCAGGAAATGGTTGGATCAATCGCAAATGCCGCTTTGGGCGTTTCGAATACAGCAGAACTTTCCAATGAATTAATAGCTGGAAAGTCAGTGTCTGATACGATCACTGACAATATCGCAAAAATTGGTGAAAATATGACTCTACGTCGTATGGAAACAATTCAAGCTGAGAAGGTTGTTACTTACGTGCACAATTCAGCTACACAGAACATGGGTCAAATTGGAGTATTAGTCGCTATAAACGGCGAAGATAGTGAGTTTGCTCGTCAGGTGGCGATGCATGTTGCGGCGGCCAATCCACAAGCGCTCAGTTCAAGTGAGCTAGATCAATCGGTAGTTGAGCGGGAAAAGCATATTCTTACGGAGCAGGCTAGGGAGTCAGGAAAACCTGAGCAAGTAATCGAAAAGATGATCCAAGGTCGTATGAAAAAGTTTTTAGCGGAAGTAACGTTACTTGGGCAAGATTTCGTAATTAATCCAGATCTCACAGTTGAGGCTGCAGCACGTGAAGCTGGGGTTGAAATAGTTTCATATGTAAGAATGGCTGTTGGTGAAGGTATAGAAAAAGTCGAAGAAGACTTTGCCGCAGAAGTCGCAAAAGCAGCTCAAGGGTAACGGCAGCTATAGCTTTATATTACTGATAATGCTTGGTATCTGTTCAGAACAGCTAAGGCTCTTAGAGAACTGTAATATTTGACAAAACAGCTTTGTTTGTTTATATTTTTGTTAACATAATATATATTATGCGAATATTAGATGTATTTGAGGTAAGGCTATTTAGGATATCCCTATTTACTCTCTACGCTAACTGATCCCCAGATGGTGACAATAAATGGTACTAAGTAAATCAGACCAACCTTCCATAGCGCCGGATATTCTTAGCCCTTAACTGTATC
>ERZ802822.172-NODE-172-length-49206-cov-7.073745_pt1 | contig 49206 bp, 46 predicted proteins | sample MGYA00345649_ERZ802822 | MGnify/ENA primary metagenome ERZ802822 (study PRJEB30503, sample SAMEA104212359) | marine metagenome | biome: Westerlies Biome; feature: [SRF] surface water layer (ENVO:00010504) within the epipelagic zone...; material: water...
TGATCAGGTGAAAAGCTATCGCTGAAAGTATTCCTGAGCTGAAAATTTTCATCAAAGAATGAGTGCGGTTTAATTTTCGCCCAATAAAAAATACTAAAATGTAAGAAATTAGAGTGACCGCCATAAAAGGCTCAATCAAGTTTGATCCGTAATTTTTGGCTAGTGTAAAGTCAGAAACAACTACCGCAAACAAAGGGATAATTAACGAAAATTTTCCTCTGAAATACGCTCCTCCAACAAGAAATATAGCAATCACTGGGGAGAAGTTTAAAAGGTTGGGATAATCCAAAGGTAAATGTCTAGAAAACCCTATTAATATCAGTAAACCAGAGAACCAAAGAATGGATTTTCCATGTAAGGTGTTAAATTCAGCTGAATGCGACTTCATGTTTTAAATAAATGATGATTGAGAGTATTGAGAACTTATGAAGATACATGGAAATTATATTTAAACAAGTTATCGATCAAGGAACGGATTTTCTTATTCATTCAACATCCTAGATATTTCTACAGTAACAAGAATTTCAAATTTCACTTCGGTCCTAATGGTGTTATACATTAATTCTTCTTTTATCGTTAAGAAAAGTAGACATATATAATAAATAAATATAATAAAATCTTCATCAAAATTTAAATAAACTTAAAGTAATTTTTAACCTATCTGCACCTGGCGCAGCATAGTTATTATATCCCTGTGAATTATCATTTAAAGTTTCATCAATATCAGCATTAATTATTTGCTGAAAGAAATGCATTGGATTATCAGTATCTGTCATAGTTCTTTGTTCAGGCAACTTGGCGGAGCGACAAGTATACAGTTTGGCTAGTTCTTGATAAACAAAAAGCACGTAATGTAAGGCTTAATATTTAGTCTAGTTCACTTACTGACCAATAAAATTAATCATTTGTTTAAATCGCTGTCCTAACAGCTTAAAATGAGGGTCTTCAAAATAGGTGGAACTAAAAATGATTACATTCAAGACAAATATGGGATCTTTTTCAATCGAACTAGATTTTGAAAAAGCGCCCATTACATCTGCAAATTTCCTTCAGTATGCGAGAGATGACTTCTATACAGGCACTATCTTTCATCGAGTGATTAACGGCTTTATGGTTCAAGGTGGAGGAATGGACTCCGATATGAATCAGAAAACTGGTAACGCACCTATTGAGAATGAAGCTGATAATGGCTTACAAAATGTCATAGGTTCTCTGGCCATGGCGAGAACCGGAGATCCGCACTCCGCTTCCTCACAATTTTTTATTAATGTCTCAGACAATTCGTTTCTAAATCATACCGGAAAAAATATGCAGGGCTGGGGATATGCAGTTTTTGGTAATGTAGTTGATGGCATGGATGTTGTCGATAATATTAAAGGAGTCTCTACTGGCAACCGATCAGGCCATCAAGATGTTCCACTTGACTCGATTGAGATAATTGAAACAACTGTAAGTGAAGATTATTTAGCGCGTTAGGTCAGCTAAAAGTGACTGTTCTATTTATATCTGACATTCATCTTTCCCCAGAACGCCCGGAAATATTTCGGGCGTTTTCGAAATTTCTCTCTGAACATGCAAAAGATGTAACCGCCCTTTATGTTTTAGGAGATTTGTTTGATGCTTGGATTGGCGATGATGATCCAAGTGATCTAGCCGCAAATACCAAAAAGGCTCTAAGAGAAATATCTGACGCTGGCGTTGAACTCTTTATTCAAAGGGGGAATAGAGACTTCACGATTGGGAGGAAATTCAGTAAAGACATCCGAGGCACCATTATCAAAGATGAACACATAGTCTCCTCAGGACAGCAATCTGCGCTCGTGATGCATGGAGATTCACTCTGTACTGATGACATTGATTATCAACGATTTAGAAGGAAGTCGCGAAATCCGATATATCGGTGGTGCCTTATCAATTTGCCACTAAAAACACGACTGGGCATTTCGAAGAAATGGAGAAACGATAGCGCATCAGCCACCAGTAACAAGGCCATCGATATTATGGATGTAAATGAAGATGCCGTTTTAGACGTAATGAAAAAACATAAAATAACTACTCTCATCCATGGACATACTCACCGCCCTAAAATTCATGAAGTGTCCGAAGGACAGAGAATAGTGCTCGGTGATTGGGAGTCACAAGGTTGGTTCGTAAGTATGGATAAAGAGGGTTTCTCACTAGAATCCTTCCCGATAGAGCCATGATGAACGCTAACAAAAAGCAATATCTTGCACTGCTAGCAAATTGGAATGAACAAAAAGCCAAGGAACTTGCCTCCTCAATTGGTTTAGAGTTGGGTTCGAGACACACTGAAATCTTAACTATTGCCAGAAATTTTTATAACGAATATGGTTTTTCACCATCGATGCGCCCTCTTTGCAAGGCTGTTAGCTTAAAACTTGGCTCAGAGCATGGTAGGAGCATCGTCTTAAACCAGCTTTTTCCGGGGAGTCCAGCAAAGAACATCGCCATTTGTGCCGGACTACCAAAACCAAAAAATTGTCTTTGATTGAGAGCCCAAAATGATACATTTTAGCGGACAAAAGGTTTCAGCGACGCCAAAGACAGCAATTAGATTGACAAGGAAAGAGCAGGAGTCATTGCTTAAAAAAATACCCTGTTGGCATATTAATAGACTTAGCGATCAGGATCAGTTGGAAAGAGATTTCATAGTAAAAAACTTTCAATCAGCTATCGATTTATCCAACAAAATAACCGTAATATCGGAAGAATCTGACCACCATCCTACACTCCTAGTGCAGTGGGGTAAGGTTAAGGTTATTTGGTGGAGTCATAGTATAAAAGGTCTTCATTTAAATGATTTCGTAATGGCTGCTAAAACTGACGAAATTTTTAAAAATTCATGACCGGTAAACCTTCAGTTCAGAGAGATTTTTCAGATGCAAGCTATCAGATTCAGCTTGATGAAAAAATAAATTCCTTTAAAGACTCTCTAAATCAATTTGGTGATATCCCCATTGAAGTGCATCAGTCAAAACCGCTTGGTTTTCGTATGCGAGCAGAGTTTCGAGTCTGGCATGAGCATGGCATTGCAAATTACGCGATGAACCATCCCGGTGAAAAGAGGCCTTTCGTTATTGATAATTTTCCTATTGGGAGTCCTTTAATTACATCAACGATGACACCTTTACTTGAGATTATTAACAGAAATGAGACTTTAAGAGCCAAATTGTTTTCTATTGAATTTCTGACTACCTTAAGTGGAGAAGTGCTTGCAACTTTAATTTATCACAAAAAACTCGACCAACAATGGAAAACTGAGGCAGAAATATTAGAGAAAGAGCTTTCTATAAAAATTATAGGCCGAGCCAGAAAACAGAAGCTAGTTCTGTCCAGTGACAGTGTCACTGAAGAGCTCACCGTGAATGGTAAGAATTTTTCATACCACCAGCAGGAGTCTGGGTTTACACAGCCTAATGCAGAAATTAATACAAAAATGCTCGAATGGGCAAGCCGCTGCTGCGCGGAAATAAACAATTCATCAGACTTGCTTGAACTGTATTGTGGAAACGGGAATTTTACTGCAGTACTAGCCGGACATTTTAATAAAGTTTTAGCTACTGAGGTTTCTAAGGTATCTGTTGCCTCAGCTCAGAAAAATTTTTCATTAAATGGAATCGATAATGTCACCGTAGTCCGTTTATCAAGTGATGAGATCGTTCAAGCAATCCAGGGCGAGAGACTATTTCGTCGATTAAAAGATCACCAATTGGAAAACTTCAAATTCTCAACTGTTTTCGTAGATCCACCTAGAGCCGGGCTAGATAATATAACAGAGTCTTTTGTCGCTAAATTTGACAACATACTATACATATCTTGCAATCCAGGCACTCTTTTTGTAAACCTGAACGCATTGACAAAAACACACGCAATTTCGAAAGTTGCTGCTTTTGATCAGTTCCCTTGGACAAGTCATCTTGAAACTGGGTTTTTTTTGAGAAAGAAAGAGCTACTCGATACGTAATTTGGATAATTCAGTCGCACTAGATCTTATAAATTCTTTGAACCCAGCCTCTATATTTTCTCTTTCCATATTTAAGCGACGTTTTTCAGTCCGTTCCAGCGCGATCCAGTCCTCCAATATGGGGATATGGGAAGTGGCTTCAGCTAGCTGTTGGAAGATAGAAAATGATTCAAGTTCCTCAGATGTCGCCGCTACTTGCTGACTTAGGAAACTAATGCGCATTGCCGCTTCTGTATCAGAGAGGTCATTCTGCAGGAGTGCTCGGGCGATTACTTGAATAGCTTGTCGAGCCTCAACATCTTTTAGAACCATATCCGCTTGGACCTGATTTGACAATCTTTCTCTATCTTTGGCTTGACCAATTAGACGATATCCAAGATTTAGAGCATAAATAAGCAGAGCTGCGATTAACACAACACCTATGTAGACCAGAGGACTTAAATCGAAATCAGTCATCACTAATGTCAGCAATTGACAGGAAATTATCAGGCATACTCTTTTTGGTCTTCGCACCCAATTTCTTTAATTCCTGAGTGCGCTTAACCAAATTACCCCGTCCGGTAACCAGTCGCTTGTGTGCTACATCCCAGACCTCACGACTCTTATCAAGATGGCGACCAATATCGTCCAGCGCCTCAACATAAAGGACGAACTGATCATAGAGGCTGCCCGCCTTATCAGCAATAAGCTGTGCATTGAGGTTTTGATCAGCATATCGCCAGAGATTTTTGATTGTTCTCAATGTGACCATTAGAGTGCTTGGACTGACAAGAATAATTCCACGATCATAAGCATCCTTCATAATCTCTGGCGAATGGTCCAAAGCCAACATAAAGGCCGATTCCACGGGAATGAAAATAAGAACAAAATCTAAACTATTAACGCCCTCTAGTTGCTCATAGTCTTTACCGCTTAGACCTCTGATATGAGCGCTGAGTGAGGCGAGGTGCTGACGCAAGCATTGCTTCTTCGTTTCGTCATCTTCAGCATGAAAATAGCGCTCGTAATCTACCAAACTTACCTTTGCGTCAATAACAATATCTCTGCCCTCAGGAAGATGGATAATTACATCTGGATTACGTCTTTTCCCATCAAGATCCTTAAGCGCTTTTTGCGTAGTATATTCCCGGCCGTTACTAAGACCCGAATCCTCAAGCAATTTCTCTAAAATAAACTCCCCCCAGTTCCCCTGAACTTTGTTATCTCCCTTCAGAGCATTAGCAAGATTCAATGCATCAGATGATATCTGACGTGTTTGCTTTTGTAGTTCACTAATTTGTCCCACCAGTTTGTTTCTATCAGAATTTTCTTTATCGTAAGCTGACTCAACTTGCTTCTTAAAATCTCCAATATCTCGTCGTAATGGGTTGAGGGAGGTCTCTAGAGCTTCTTTGCTCTGCACAGAAAACTTTTCCTGTTTATCGTCAAAAATACGGTTTGCTAGGTTCTCAAACTCCTTAGTTAAAATTGTTTTGGCATCATTAAGCACAGCTAATTGAGATTCATATTGAGTACGTTGACTACTCAATTTTTCCTCAAGGACTCTATTGTTTGCTAATAATTCAGGATAAGGAATATCTATTTGATCATTCGATTTTAATCGCCCAGTAAAAAATCCTGCGCCAAGTCCAAGAAGGACTCCTATTAATAACCAAAGTAAGAAGCCATCAATAAATAAATTTTCCATGGATTAATCTACCAGTCTACTGTTAATTGAAGCGCTGTTTTGCGATTATATACTTCTATTACTCGCCAAAGTTGAACAATTTTAAAATGCTTCCTCCGCTCATTGATATCGATAATTTTAAGCAAGCTATTGAACAAGGTCGACTGGTCATTACTGCAAATCAGCGTTTACAGGCGGTAATACATGATGCTTGGAGCACCCATTGTGCATTAACATCAACTGCATGGTATACACCTAGAGTTTTCTCAATAGAAAACTGGATAAATGAACTCTGGAAGGAACTGCAAGATCAAAACTTTTCCAGTATTTCCGATAATATAGTTCTGGATGATCATCAGGTAAGATTTTATTGGGAAAGGGCTATTAAAATATGCGACAGCGATCATGACCTAAAATATGCCAACACTGCCGCGAGAACTCATAAACTTTTGCAGAGGTGGCTACTTACAACAGACGACATCGTCGATGATTCGCCATCACTAAGCATTTTTAGAAAATGGCAAAACACCTACAAGCATTTACTCAAAAAGAATAAATCTATTACTCCTGAAGATCGAATCAACAAGATAATTGATGCGTATGAAGTAGGTAGCCTTTCCAAAGAACCACAAATTAATACATACGGATTTCAATCAATCCCTCCTCTTTTCGAACAACTCTTGAATGCATCGAGTGCTAGTTTGCATTCAGTTCAATCTCCCTCTACTAATAAAAACATGAAAAAAATACAGGTCAAAGACGGAGATGAAGAACTGCGAGCGGCAACTAGTTGGGCGACGAGTCAACTTTTACTGCAACCAAATCAAAGAATTGGGATCATTGTCCCTGATCTTAATAACTCGATCGAAAAGGTCGCAAGAATCATGGACGAGTCCCTCCATGACCAAAATCATACCGCGGTAGTAAATATTTCTGCAGGTACCTCTCTACTCAAAACACCTATCGTAAGCACTGCCATCGATTTGATTCAGTGTCTTACATCAAAAAGTAATCTCTGCGAGTGGCTGCATATTCTCTATAGTCCACACTGCTTATTCGATCAATTGCCTCTTAAAATGCTTGTGAACTGCGAATTAGAATTACGTAACTCCAGAAAATCTGAATTTAATCTAAATGATTTTTGTTTCGCACTTATACCAACGGACATTGATCACGAAGCAAGAACATTACTTACGCCGTTGATGCGCCTTAGAGACCTAAGGAGGGAGATATTTCCTAGTAAGCAGACTTTTACAGAATGGGCTCAATTATTCATATCGACTCTAGCTGATCTTGGTTGGCCAGGAAAAAGATCTCTAGATACATTGGAATATCAGCAGAAAGAGAACTGGCAACACTTGCTGAGCAAATTCTCGTCGCTAGATAGCCTTAATACTAAAATTGGAATAACCAATGCTATCAGGCAACTCAAGCAGATGGCCAATGACGTAATATTCCATCCCAAGACAGAAGAGGCACCGATACAAATTTTGGGGATGTTAGAAGGAACAGGAATAAAATTTGATCAACTCTGGATAACCGAATTGGATAGCCATCATTTCCCCCCTCAATCTAAATTGGACTCAATTCTGCCTGTCAACTTTCAGCGTCAACATTTCATGCCTCATAGCAATCCAGATCGAGAGCTTTTTCTTGCAAAGCAACTTATAAGCGATTTCACCAACAATGCTCAGACACTGGTTCTTAGCCACGCATCAATGAGTGGAGACGAAAAATTATTCCCAAGCCCTCTCATAACTGACGTCTATTCATCCTCCCTTTCAGAATTATGTTATGACATGCAGCCAATTCCTCGCCGATTAAATAATTGTGATCAAACATACTTGTTTGAGGACTCTGCACCGCCTCTGAGTGATCAGGAGACGATAAAGATTGGGACATTGATGTTTAAGAATCAATCTGCATGTCCATTTAATGCATTTGCAATCCATCGCCTCAAGTCAGAATCACTCCAAGAATCAACAATAGGACTCACCGCACTTGATAGAGGCTCTATTTTGCATGAGGTGATGTTCAAACTCTGGAAAAAATGGGGCAGCTCAAATGAACTCCTGGAACTCTCGGACGCAGTCTTGCAAACTGATATCACGGATAATATCACCAACACTCTTTATGATTGGTCTGCTCACCACCCTATTTTAAGAGGTAAAATTTTCTCTCAATTGGAGCAAACTCGTTTAGAAAAACTGGTTTGGCAATGGATCGTAAATGAAAAGACTCGTCCAACGTTCGTAATTGATTCACTGGAAGCGAAAAAAAATCTGGAAGTAGCAGGTATCAAAGTTGCGTTTCGCATAGATCGTATTGATGAGGTAGATAATAAATTTTTAATTATTGACTACAAATCAGGTTCGGTTAAACCCACTGATTGGATTGGAGATCGTCCAAGAGACCCACAGCTTCCACTGTATGTATCTGCGCTAACCCCGGCTGTTAACGGTTGCGCCTTTGCACAATTAAAAACTGGCAACATTAAATTTTTTGGCCTCAGCGATAGCGGACTTATCCCATATGAAAAGAACCATGAGGACTGGTCATCTCTAATCAACAAATGGCGTGATTCGATTGATAAATTAGCACGAGAATTCGCCACTGGGCACGCTGATGTTGAAATTTTCCACAAATCAAGTTTTGACTTCCAAACCGATTTGCTACCCTTAAATCGTTGGCCTGAAGAAACATTGATCAACAAGAAGTTGTCCGCTTTAAAGGATGATTTATGAGTGAAATTGTCGATCAAAGAGAACGCGATCTTGCTATCAATCCGTTCCAAAGCTTCATCGTTACAGCACCTGCAGGATCTGGAAAAACGGGATTAATCACTCAAAGAATTCTAAAATTATTGAGTATTGTAAATTATCCTGAGGAAATATTAGCTATTACCTTCACCAGAAAGGCAGCTGCCGAGATGGCTGGGAGAGTTCATAGTGCGCTAAATCATGCTTTAAATAACTCCAGGCCCTCAAATGACTATGAAGCAAAAACATGGGACTTAGCCAGAGCTGCTATAGAGCGAGATAGAGACCAAGGCTGGAACCTACAAGAATTACCAAATCGACTCAGAATTAAAACCATTGATAGTTTTAGTCATTTCATCGCCAATCAATTCTCTTTAGAGACTGAATTTGGAGATATCTCACAGCCAACCAGTAACCCAGATACTCATTATTTAGTAGCCAGTAGAAATCTAATTCATGAACTTGAAAAAGATGAAATGGTGAGCTCCCACTTAAAGCTTCTATTAGCACACACAGGTAATGATTTGGAGCGATGTGCACAATTACTCGCAGATCTACTTAGTAAACGAGAGCAATGGCTACCTCTCATATATAGCATTGATGAGAATAACTCATATTTTCAGCATGTTATTGAAGAAATCGTGGAGAAAAAATTAATCATCTTAAATGATGCATTATCTCCTATAGCGGCGGACTTTATTGAATTAATTGATTTTGCAGCTAGTAAAGTTATGCCGCATGTAAATATAGATCTACACAACTTAACGGGTATTAAAAACCTCCCAGAACCAAATGCCTCAAATCTAAATCAATGGCAAACTATTCTGGGACTTCTGACAACAAAAAATGGGAAGATCAGGACTAAGTTAACGATCAGAGAGGGTTTTCCTTCCGATCAACCTCTCCAAAAAGAGCAGATGCAAGATATCCTATCATGGTGCAAAGGTCATCTAGGCTTTATCGAACTGGTCGAAGATGTTTTTAATCTTCCAAATACAACAAATAATGGCCAGCAGCGCGCACTCCTAAGTGCCTTAAGTTTTTTACTACCCAGGCTGGTGGCCTTTCTAGACGTTGAATTTAAATCTCACGATACATGTGACTACTCATCCATCACGCTGTCAGCATTACAAGCAGTCAGCCCTGTAGACCAGATTGCCTGGTCAGATATAACCATGCGAATGGATTATCAAATCAAACATATATTAGTGGATGAATTCCAAGATACATCGAGTGCTCAGTTAAATCTTATTAAAGGTCTTGTGGATAACTGGAATCCAGATACAGACCGAACTTTATTTTTAGTTGGCGATGCCATGCAGTCGCTTTACAGTTTTAGAAGTGCCAACGTAGGTTTATTTTTGAATAGCCAAAAACATCCAGTTGGCCCGATACATTGCCAACCACTGACGCTAACTACAAATTTTCGCTCAGACAAAGTAATTATAGATTGGGTTAATTCTATATTCTCTGAATCATTTCCAAAGGAACCGGATATTACCAGGGGAGCAGTACCATATTCACCATCAACAGCTTTTAAATTCGGCACTGAGAGCGCCACTGTTAATTTTACAGGCTTCACTGGCGGCAAGAGTGATCTAGAAGAAGCCAAACATATTGCTAAACGCTGTAAAGAAATTGTTGGACTAGGGAATGACGAGACGATTGCTATTATGGTTAGAAGTCGAAATCATCTCAAACATATTATCCCTGAATTGCAGGTACATGGTTTGAGCTGGGATGCACAAGAAATTGTAAAATTATCAAGAAAAATGTGTGTAGTAGACTTAATGTCTCTCACTAGAGCATTACTATCGCCCGCAGACAGAATTGCATGGCTAGCCATTCTCAGAGCACCGTTTTGTGGTCTTGGCTTACGCGACATTCTTTTGATATCTAATAGCAATAGTAACAAGAGTTACTCTGGTGGTATTTTACTTGAACAACTCACGAATATTTTAGAGATACCTGCAGCTCAGGATCTATCAGACTATGGATCCAAAGCACTCGCGCGTATCGTTCCAATTCTATCAGGAGCTTGGAGCAACAGGAGACGTCATAGTCTAAGGGTAATGGTAGAATCTACTTGGTATGCACTGGGTGGTCCAGCGACCCTAAGTGATGAATTAGAAAGAAATGATGTTAGAAGATTCTTTGACCTTCTGGAGTCTTATCAAGAAAGCGCATCAATTAAAGATTGGAAACAATTTGAGCTTGCAGCTGATCAATTATTCGCAAGCCCGTCATATGAGAATAATGTTGCACAGTACTCGAGCAACAAGATACAGATTATGACTATTCATAAATCAAAGGGTCTTGAATTCGATCATGTTTTTCTTCCGGGTCTAGCCAACCAATCGGCGTCGGACAAAAAATCATTGATGCAGTGGCAGGTGAGTATTAATGAGGAGAATCAGGAGTCTCTTCTTATAGCTCCCCTAGGAGCACATGATGACGATGAGGATCAAGTTTATAAATATCTAAGATATGAGCAATCATTGCGTTCACAATTAGAAAAAACACGGGTTATGTATGTTGCTGCAACTCGAGCAATTAAAGGTTTATACCTCTACGCAAAGTTAAAATCTAGAAAAAATGGGGATATGAATCCACCCTCTAAATCTAGTCTGCTTTCAACAATATGGGAACCTATCGAGCGGCTTATTATATCTGGGAAGTATGAGATCATAGAAACAGATGATCTACACTCTATTACTTCAATGGAAAACGCAAGACCGAGTCTTAAACATATAAGACGATTGCCTGCTGAATTTATCGCGATAAAACCGTCAATTAACTCTCTTATGACAACTGATAGCACGAGAGCAGGTTATAAAAGTGAGACCCAGTCTATTGAGAATGTATCCCTCAGAGCAAGGCAGCTAGGTACGTTATTCCATCGCACGCTTAAACAGTTGGCTAACGAGGGATTAGATGCATGGCCCCTTTCTCGAAGACAACAAATCTCATTAGCCTGGGTTTCTCAACTTAGAGAAGTTGGATTAATTGCCACCGATCTTGAAATAAATGAACTCAAAAAGGCCTTAGAATTGACATTGAATGACAGAAATGGCCAATGGATTCTTGCGGATCACGCACAATCAGCCTCAGAAAAAAGTATTACCTATCTCAAATCCGATGGTTCATTTGGAACCTCCATAATTGATAGAACATTTGTTAGTAATGGTGTTCGATGGATTATTGATTATAAATTATCAAAACCAAATAACGGTGAATCATTTACTGAGTTCGAAGGTAGACAGGTCGATCTCTACAAGACACAGCTCTCACATTATGCTTACCTCTATGCTCAGATAAGTATTGAACCCGTTAAATGCGCCCTATACTTCCCAAAGCTAGGATCATTTGTTGAAGTCAGTATCAATTAATGTTCAAAATTAACCATTTTTCAGTACAATAGCGCCTCAACAAACGTCAAGAGTCTGGGATGTTATTAATGGAGAACAAAGCTGTAGAAAATATAAATATTGAGTTACCGGAGATTTTGGTAACCCCATCAGAGCTCAAAAAAGAAATACCTTTATCTAATACAGCACGTAGCACGCTTGCAGATGGGCGTAGAGCAATAGAAAATATCTTGGAGCGAAAGGATCATAGAATTTTCGTAGTAGTGGGCCCTTGCTCTATCCATGATCTGAAGGCGGCACATGAGTATGCTGCCAAGCTTAAAGAACTTGCTGAAAAGGTTAGCGATACGATTTTAATTGTAATGCGAGTGTATTTTGAGAAGCCTCGCACTACAACTGGATGGAAGGGTTTAATCAATGATCCCTTCATGAACGATTCATTCAAAATAACAGACGGCTTGAGGATTGGAAGACAACTACTCCACGACATTCTTGAGCTTGGATTGCCGACGGCTACAGAAGCCCTAGATCCAATATCACCACAGTATATGCAAGACCTGATCACTTGGTCAGCCATTGGAGCGCGAACAACAGAGTCTCAAACTCATAGGGAAATGGCGTCTGGACTTTCATCCTCAGTGGGCTTTAAAAATGGAACGGATGGAAGCCTCACAGTCGCCATTAATGCGTTACAGTCAGTGGCCAGCCCACATAGATTTTTGGGCATCAACTCTGACGGGAAAGTCTCAGTAATAACAACCAAAGGCAACCCTTACGCGCATGTTGTACTCCGAGGGGGAAACGGCAAGCCCAATTATGATTCCGTAAGTGTTTCAATTTGTGAGCAAGAACTGAAAGGTGCGGGAGTTACTCCAAATATAATGGTAGATTGTAGCCACGCTAATTCTAATAAGAATCATAATCTTCAACCCTTAGTATTGGACAACGTTGCAAATCAAATACTAGAGGGTAATACTTCTATCGTTGGGGCGATGATAGAGAGCCATCTTTCTGGTGGGAATCAAAAGCTCTCTAGTAACCCTGATGAACTGGAATATGGTGTGTCCGTGACAGATGCCTGTGTTGATTGGAAAACAACTGAGAGCAGCATACTAGCTATGGCTGATAAACTAAGGCAAGTTTTAAAAACTCGCTAAATATCTAGAATCGGCAAATGCAAAAATCACAGAATCTAGTACGAGGTTTGTAAACTCAGTAAATTAGCTAAAAGAGATACTATCGATTATGTTTCGAGTTATCCTTCTCGCCATCTTTGTACTGTCAGTCTGGTACTGGTGGAGGAAACTTAAAGGACTCCCTATTTCTGAGCGGCGAGCATTTGCCTTTCGATCAGCACTCTGGGTTGTTTTAGCCATTGCATTGGGGCTGGCGGCTACAGGGAAAATGCATTGGATTGGCGCTGGTCTGGCCGCGCTGCTCCCATTATTTTCATTTCTGTTTAAATGGGGCCGCAGGGCGTTGCCTATAATGAGAATACTGGGAAGATTCAAAACAGTACCATCCCAGTTCACGACTAAATCTCTTACAGTGACGATCAACTTCTCCACCCAACATATGGACGGGAAGGTTCTTACAGGTAGTTTCTCTGAAAAGTTATTATCTGAACTAACAACAGAAGAACTGGACTCGCTAGCTCTAGAACTCAAGGCTAATGATCGTGAATCAGCAGCTTTGCTATATGCTTACCGATTTAGAAGAGGCGGTTCGAATTCCCGTAAGCAGGACAATTTTTCCAATCAGGATCTCGCAGGTATTTCAGTAGAGGAAGCAAGAGAAATACTGGGTGTAACTGAGGGCGACTCATCTGAGGACATTATCAAGGCGCACAAAAGGCTCATGCAACGGCTGCATCCAGATCGAGGCGGAAGCGGGTACCTCGCGGCGAAGATAAATGCGGCCAAGGATAGGTTGGTTTAGAAATACTATACTAAAACAAAAACGAAAGACTTATTTAAGAACATAATGAATATATCTACCCAATGATTTAAAAGGCTCTATCTCTGAATACTCTAACTCTTTGCTAATAAGGTCAACATCATTAAGGTGCCCTCCTTTCAAAGAAGCAATATAATCAAAAAAGACTCGGATTCCTGATGATTTGAGTATTTCTAAGTTATTAGCTTTTATCCAAAGCAAGACTGATTCTGGTAGAAATGGCGTATGGGGAGTAAGACTTCCCGGATCGGCATTAAACTCACGTTCCAACAGCTTAAAATTACCCTTGAGTAGATTGCGGTAAATGAGGGAGTTTTGGTTATAAAAAGTCAATGAAATGACACCATTCTCTGCTTTTAACTGCGTTAAGGCCTCGATTAACTTGTTCGGATGAGCCAACCACTCAATCACTGCATGACACATAACTAAATCAAACCGCCCTAAAATTTCAGGCGAAAGATCCTGATATGGACAGTTGTGCCAGTCAATATTGTTAAGTTGATCATTTTTCTTGGCTAGTTTTTGTGCTTCGATCATCATGGAGCGAGATATATCGTTATAACTAACTTGATGGCCCATTAATGATAATTTAGTACTCAGCTGTCCTAAGCCGCCTCCAATATCAAGAATCCTAATAGGTTTTCCCATCACTTTTAATGCCATCACCTGATTCAAATCACGCCAGATAACAGCAAGCCGAATTTCTCCCTTGAGACCTCCATAGACCTTACGTTTAAATTTTTCAGTCAAATCATCAAAATTTCTATCTACCGGGGCGTTGCTTTTCATGAGGAACTAACCATTCAGATCTAGACCTTCTTATTAAACCAAAAACACTAGGCCGCTTATATAGCTCTATTCATGTTTGAAGACTACAATACAGGTAAAGGATTGAGGAAGTTCATTTAATGCACCAACGCTCACAAGTTTTACAACTTACAGAACAGCTTGTTGAAATTGACTCGACGACTCCAAATGACAATGGCTGTCAATTAGTCATTGCCAATCGCTTGAAAGCGATAGGATTTGAGATACGGCATCTTAAATTTGGAGATGTTGATAATATTTGGGCAGAGCATGGAACTGATGGGCCCCTTTTTTGTTTTGCTGGTCATACTGATGTAGTCCCTGCAGGAAATGAAGAGAGTTGGACTCATCCACCTTTCCAACCCACGGTGATCGACGGTTGTTTATATGGCCGAGGAACTGCAGATATGAAAGGGGCTCTTGCTGCGATGGTGATAGCTGCCGAAAATTTTGTGAATAGCAATCCCAATCACCAAGGTAAATTGGCATTTTTAATAACTAGTGATGAAGAAGGTCCAGCAATAGATGGAACCGTTCGCGTAATCAAGTGGTTGAGAGATAATGAAACTATTGTTGACTGGTGCCTTGTAGGTGAGCCAACAAGCTCAACTCACTGTGGGGATGTTATCAAGAACGGACGCAGGGGATCTCTTAGTTGCCATATGATCTGTCATGGAGTGCAAGGACATGTGGCTTATCCTGAGAAAGCTATAAATCCAATACACGCTGTCTTGTCGGCACTATCAGAATTAACGAATACTGAGTGGGACAAGGGAAATGAATACTTTCCTGCTACTTCTATGCAAATCTCAAATTTTCAAAGTGGAACTGGCGCAACGAATGTTATTCCAGGATCAGCAGAGATCTCTTTTAATTTTCGCTTCTCCACTGAAGTTACTGCAGATGAGTTAAAAAACCAAGTTGTGTCAATTTTTGAGAAACATAATTTGACATATTCACTAGATTGGAATTTAAGCGGAGAGCCATTTTTAACACATGAGGGAGTATTGGTTGAAGTTACCAAAGAGAGTATTTTTTCAGTAACAGGTATCAAGCCTACATTATCAACCTCGGGTGGGACCTCTGATGGCAGATTTATCGCTCCGTTAGGAACACAAGTAATTGAGTTAGGACCGATAAACTCGAGCATTCACAAAATCGATGAGCATGTTTTAATTGAAGATCTAGACCTACTTTCCAAGATCTATACAAAAATAATAACTCGCCTTCTAAGCTAAGCCAGTATCACCCCCGCGATCTACTCCTTGAGACAACAGATGTTGAGACACCATTATTTATTTTTGTATTTAGTAACGATATTAATTTGGGGATCTACCTGGTTAGTAATTACCTTCCAATTAGGCAGTGTCGATCCGATAGTATCAGTCATCTATCGAATGTCATTGGCCTCGTTAGTTATGTTCGCATTGTGTAAAGTAAAAAAAATCGAAACAGCCGCATCTAAAGGAGATCATTTTCTATTTATGTTGCAGGGCACATTAACTTTTGGAATAAATTTCTGGCTGATTTACTTATCGGAATCCTATCTGACCAGCGGCTTAATAGCGGTAATATTTTCGCTAATCCTCTTTTTCAATATAGTTAATGCCAAGATTTTTTTGGGTAGGCCCATCGACAAGCTTGTCATAGCTGGTGGTTTAATTGGATTAATCGGCTTGTTTTTACTATTTTTCCCAGAATTATCTGGTCCCAATTTACAAACAGATGTATTAACTGGTTTTTTGATAGCTCTAACCGCAGTTTTATGTGCATCACTGGGAAACATGGCAGCAAGTAAGAGCGGTTTAAGTGGGCATTCTGTTTGGAAAATTAATGCTTGGTCCACCTGCTATGGCGCCGCTGCATTGATTCTCGTAGCACAATTCACTGGAGCAGAGTTTAATTTCGAATATTCAGTTGAGTATATCTTTTCACTAATATATCTGGTCATCTTTGGGACTATTTTGGCATTCGGGGCGTACCTTAAATTAATGGTACTTATAGGCCCTGAGAGGGCTAGCTATGGAGCACTTCTGATCCCATTCGTTGCAATTACGTTATCGACAATTTTTGAAGGGTATCAGTGGAGTAGTATCGCCTTGCTAGGCTTCCTATTAGCCGCACTTGGAAATTATTTAGTATTAAAGAAAAATATCTAGCTTTGCAAGTGTATAGAGTCTGGCTTACACAACTAATAAAAAATGTTCGGAACACATTTAAATCTTACTTAGGGATCGCTCTATTCACGTAGATATCGAACCTTGTGCTTTTGCCTTTGAGTGAATAAGTTGGTTTTAATTGACCCAAGAACCTTGCATGGTTGGGCCTCTTTACTACAACTCTATATTTTGCAACATTCATTGCTCTAGCAAGGAGTGCATCAGCATCAGGGTCGTCTCCAACGATAGATTGAAATGCTTGCATTTCTTTTTTTACCTTTGCCGCTTTTTGGCGACGAGGAAACATTGGATCTAAATATATAACATCTACCCTCCTGGCTCCCCTTAACTGTGAAAGAAAATCAATTGATTCATTTTCCGTTAAATTTAGTCTTCGAATTATTTCCATGAGAACTTTGTCTGTGGCAGCGGAATCAATGGCACGACGTATTCCGTCTTCAAGAAGACAGTAGATTATCGGATTCCTCTCGACAAGCTCAACGTCACAGCCTAATGATGCCAGAATAAACCCATCAGTTCCCAAGCCAGCAGTCAGATCCAAGATGCTCGGTAGAAATACACCAGATACGCCAACAGCTTTTGCAATTGCTTGGCCGTTCCCGCCACCATATCTTCGTCTATGGCCAATACTCCCGTTAACAAAATCAACTTTAACAGGGCCATGACTAGCCAAATTAGACTCAATAAGACTTACCCCATCTTCGTCTACCTGCAGACTGTAGAGTGACGAGGACTCTGTCTTAACATCTTCAACTAGGATATGACCAGCGTTTACACGTTTGGAAATTGCCACAGCACGGCTATAAAACTTTCGATTAGGACAAATAATAGTGATAACCTGAGACATTCTTCTATTTAACCATATTATCTAGAAGCGAGAATGTAATAGCCTTCAAACTTTTTTATTTAAGGAGCCTGTGAAATCCAAAAATAATAATTTTGATAGCCCATTTTTCTATTTGAAATAGGCTCAATTATTTTGAGACCAAGTGAGATTTTTATAATAGAAATTTATGGCTTTAATTTGGCGAAGACTACTATCTGCTATCTTACTTAATATTCCACTTAGTTTTGATTATATAAAAAATGAGTAACTTAATGATTTATCATATTTGGCTAAAATAGTTACCCACAATTTCTGTGGATAACTTTGTGGATTAACAGTTACTGAAGCCGTCTTATCCCCAAAAAATAGCGGCATATAACAAATTGATCATTTTTTAACCAGTTAAAAAATACATGATAAATCAATAACTTATCTCTACTCCCAGTAAGAATCAATGACTTACGCAATAAACCTCATATGAACTTTAAAATACTGTCCTATCTGTGGAAAAAAACGCATCACAATAGATTAAAAAATAAAAAATACTCGAACAAAAGGTTGCCATAAAAGGAAAAAAATGCTTGCGGAAAATATCAAGCCAAAGAAAACCACTCGCTAACCTTAGTTTGTGCAGCAATATGAACTGGAAGATTTACTGGGATAGATTTACCTATGCGCGCTCTTATAATATCGCCGCAGTTGTTCTCCTTGCTCACATGTCCAATTACCAGCTGTCGTAAGCCTGAGCAATCTAGCCTACTAAGGAGATCGGCAGCCTGAGAATTACTGAGATGTCCAAATAAGCCTGATACTCGCTGCTTCAAAAATTTCGGATACGGCCCATTATTCAGCATATCCTCATCATAGTTGCATTCTATTAATATACCGTTGCAATTGCTGTAACACTCGACTATGTGGGTTGTGTAATGCCCGAGGTCCGTAATGATACCAAACTGTGCCGATCCACTCTTGAAGACATATTGTATTGGTTCTCGCGCATCATGCGGCACAGGAACAGGAGTGATAGTAAAATCTCCAATAACAAAATCATTATGATTATTGATAATATGGAATCCTGTTCTATTGGATTCCATATTTTTTGCCTTATAAGTTCCCGCGGAGAGATAGACGGGCACATTAAATTTAGACGCTAAGTCCTCAACTCCCTTCCAATGATCGGAATGCTCATGAGAGACTAGGATAGCCGTCAGATCCGCAGGTGACTTGTTAAGCTGCTCAAGACGAGTTGTTGTACTCTTCAGACTAAAGCCGCAGTCAATGAGTATGTTGGTGGTATTACACTCTACAATAGTGCAGTTGCCCTTACTCCCGCTGCCTAGAGAGGCGAATCGCATTATTTACGAAAGATTGCTACGCAATATAGATAGCAGCCTGAGTGACTCAGGCTTATCAAGACTATCTCCTGAAACTCCTACGATTCGGATTTCCACATCAGCGCCAACAGTTTTTACAAGAATTCGATAGTTTGATTCAATAATTTCTTTATCACCTCCAAACCATCCTGCAAAAAAACCGTCATCTTCAAGACTTTCCTCTGTATAACTAACGAAAATCATGCCGGCAGTTCTATCTTTATCGACTATAGTAAACCCACCACGATCGCTAGAATAAAGAACTGAAGCCCAGGAACGATCGTACCCTAGCTTCATCAAAACATACGGATCTGCGACTTCAGGTGTAACGATTTCAACCTTTGATGCACCTCCAATATCCTGCGCAAGTAAAGACACGCTGGCGAAATCAGTAGCCCCAGCTAAGTCGTTGGCAATTAAGGTCAACATATCTAACTCCCTTTGATCACTATCAGATACTATCGGCCAAGCCGCCAAAGCCTCCTCGCCTCTGGCTGTCTGGTTGTGGATCACTGAAACCTCGGTACTTTCAATCTGGATCCCCGGCGCAATATTAAACCGAAATCTATGAGAGCTCTCTTCATCAGAGTTAAAACTTACCCAAACAGTATCAATTATCCCAGATGATCCCTCTGCTCGTGCAGAAGGAACACGATTCCGATTCAACACGTTCCGAAGACGGGGCCATAATTCACTTGGGGATATATTGATTAATACCCACCGACGCTCATCAAAACTTTGTATTTTTACCAATTGCTCGAATGTATTTACAGATGCTGGTTGGGGCCTGGGAACTTCGAAACTAGTTAGATCATTATTAGTCTCAGAAATTTTAGGGATTGGATAGATTTGACCAACAGTTGCATTACTTATTTCTCCCGGGATAAACATTGGTTCCGTCTCTTCAGCAAGCAAATAATCATTACTTCTATCTCTTAATCCGAGTGAACCGCAACCAACGACAGGTAATATGAGAACTAATATTAAGCTAAATTCTATTATTTTCATTTTTTGATCAAATCCTACATTGCAGTTTAATTTATATAACGCGAGCAGCTTTTAGTCCCGCTTCAACATCATTTCTCAAATGTGAACTTAGTTCGGTCATCGGCAGCCGGAGAGCATTTTCAATCTTTCCTAATCGATTTAACGCCCATTTTACTGGGATTGGATTAGCCTCCAGAAAAAGTGAGGAGTGTAAACCCTTAAGCAGACTATCAATACTGTCCGCTTTTTTAGAATCTCCGCTAATGGCAGCACGACACATCTCTGACATTAAATTTGGCGCAACGTTCGCTGTGACTGAAATATCACCATGCCCGCCCATCAGCATCAACTCTCTCGCGGTAGCATCATCACCTGAATAAATAGCGAAATCATCATCACACGATGATAAGAGTGATCCAACTCGGGACAAATCACCTGTAGCTTCTTTCACTCCAACGATATTATCTACCTTACTCAATTCAATTATAGTTTCAGGTAACATGTCACAAGCAGTGCGAGAGGGAACATTGTAGAGTATCTGTGGCATGCCAACCGATTTCGCGATTGAAGTATAGTGATTGATGAGGCCTGCCTGAGTGGGTTTATTGTAATAAGGAGTTACCAATAAAGACGCATCTGCTCCCACATTCATAGCCATTGCGGTTAGCTCGATGGCTTCAGCCGTTGAGTTTGCGCCTGTGCCTGCAATTACTGGAATTCTTTTATTAACCTTTGACACGATAAATTCTATGACACTCGCGTGCTCTTGAACATTTAATGTTGCAGATTCACCGGTTGTACCAACGGCAACAATAGCATCAGTACCTTCGAGGATATGCCACTCTATCAAGGAGGAAAGACTATCCCAGTCAACCGCGTCACTACCAATGTGCATAGGCGTTACCAGTGCCACAATACTTCCAGTAATCATGCTTCTCTCCAACCCCCATTCTGCGACAAGTAGCGATAGACGCCTTCGCTATCTGTTGGGCTCCAGTGAAATAAATCAAAGCGGAGTATTTTAGTCGTTATCATCGCTCTTGAACAACGTTATAAAGGTCAGGTTCACCCAAAGGCCGATTTTTAAAACGCCGATGAGCCCAAAGATACTGACAGGGCTTAATTCTAATAAAATCTTCAATGATCTCGTTAATCCGAGTTGCATCAGCTAAATCATCCCCAGAAGGAAAAGATTCTAGAGCAGGATAAAAAGTAACCTTATATCCCCCTAATCTCGGAAGACGAATATGAGAGAATGGAACAACAGCTGAGTTACTTTTTTCTGCGAATCTGGCTGTAGCGTATACGGTGGCCGCCTGAACACCAAAGAATGGGGCAAACAAACCCTGAAGCAGTCCATAATCTTGATCAGGGCCATACCAAAGTGTTCTCCCGTTTTTCAGAGCTCTCATCGTGCCTCGGACATCTCTCCTCTCAAAAACAATTGTATTCCCGCTCCCTTTTGACACGCGACCATTAGCTTGTACGTAGTCATAGACAGGATTTCCATGCGCTCTATACATGCCATCCATCTGCGTCACCATTGACACTGCAGCCCCCCCTACCTCAAGCGTTGTGTAGTGGATTCCAAGTAATAAGGTCCCTATCCCTTCCGGAACATTCTCAAGATTCTCCAATCCATCATAAGTTATTAACTTTTGAAGCCGACCCTTGGGCCACCACCAAGCCATACCAACCTCCATCAAGGCGATTCCCATATTGATGAAGTTGTCTTTCAGTAACTTTTGTTGCTCGGTTTTGGACAGCTCAGGAAAACAGATTTCGATATTTCTGCGAGCGATCATTTTTCTCCTAAGCGGGAGAAGAAATAGTAACCAACCCAGGCTTGAACCTATAATCAACAGCGCTGGAAAAGGCATGAAAGTCACAATTCGCCAAATCCCTAAGGCAACCCATAACAACCAATATCTAGGTCGCAATAATCTGAGCGAAAAAGAGGTGGCTTTAGACTTATATCGTGACAATACTTTAACCTTCGATCAAGCAGTCAATAGGTACGACAAGATCGACATCTGAATCATAATCAACACCCATTAAATCGAAGCCAAACAAAGCCAAAAACTCATGTTTATATCCGCTGTAATCAGCCAGTTCATTTAAATTTTCTGTTGAAATCATATCCCAAGATTCGATCACTTTAGACTGGATAGATGGACGCATCTCCAGATCATCCATTCTTAATCTCCCTACATCGTCAAATCTGGGAGATTCGCAATATAATCCTTCAGTAAACAACCGATACAACTGTTGAATACATCCCTCGTGACTACCATCAAACTTCATCTCTTTGAACAGCATGGCAAGGTATAGAGGCATTATCGGAATAGCTGAACTCGACTGTGTAACTACAGCTTTAAGAACAGACACACGGGCATCTCCGCCGATCTTCTCCAGTTTCTTTCGAAGCTTCAAAACTCTGGCATCCAGATCCTTTTTAGCCTGCCCTATAGTTCCATCCCAGTACAAATCCCATGTCATTTTTTCACCGATGTAGGTAAATGCAGTCGTCTTGGCGCCTTCTGCAAGAACATCAGCATCATGCAATGCCTCCATCCACATCTGCCAATCCTCCCCGCCCATCACGCACACGGTATCGGAAATCTCCTGGTCTGTAGCCTGATCAAGACTAAACTCTTGAATAATATTTTTGTCTGTATTTATCCCTCTCATGACGATGTTCTTCCCCACCGGTTTTAACGTAGAAGTAAACACTTCGCCGGAGAGAGGATGCTTACGTCTGGGAGCGGCAAGACTATAAATTACTAGATCAATTTTCTGTAAATCGCTTTTGATGGTGTCTATTACTATTTGCTTTACCTCATTGGAAAAAGCATCGCCATTAATACTCTTCGCATATAAACCATCATTGGCGGCAAACTTATGAAAGGCGGCACTGTTATACCAACCAGCTGTTCCGGGCTTTTTATCTGTGCCCGGTTTTTCAAAGAAAACACCAAGAGTGGATGCGCCTCCACCAAAAGCGGCAGCAACCCTAGCTGACAGGCCATAGCCGGTAGAACTGCCAATAATGAGCACTCGCTTAGGTGAATCAAGTGGTGGTTGAGATTTTATAAATTCTATTTGATCTGCTACATTTTTCTCACATCCCGCAGGATGACTAGTAACGCACATGAACCCGCGGACACGAGGCTTAACAATCATCTCAGCTTCTCCAAAATTTGTTGAAATTAGCAGTTATTCAGTCAGGACATAATAACTCAAAGGCCCTTCAACTCGTAGCTCTAAACAAAAAAACACTCAGAAATAATTTTACTTATCTCGTTGATAAGTTTGCCCTTAACGGTTCTCAATCTAACTTAAACCTTGGGACATGAGAATACAGAAAATTTGATGATCAATAAGTGGTATCTTACCGTAAGACGATTATTGCACTAAAAAAACCAACTTAATATTCGGTTCAACTCATAAATGACTAAAATAGTTCGCTCTAACGGCATATTTGAAGAATTTTAAAATGAATGATCTTAGCTATCCCTTCCTACGCAGCGCATTCTTAGGTGCCCTTGAATCATCAGGTAGCGTCTCAGCAGAGACTGGCTGGGAGCCTATCCATTTAAAGATAGAAAACCCAGAGACTAGTATATTTATGCCACTGTACCTGAAGAATCATTCGATGGGCGAGTACGTATTTGATTACCCATGGGCAAACGCATACCACCAGCACGGTCTAGATTACTATCCTAAGTTAGTTACAGCAATTCCATTTACACCTTCGACTGGCGATCGCATTAGGAGTAGCTTTGATTTAAACGCCGAGCACTGCGACGCTTTATTTTCAGAGGTAATGCTAATAGCAGATGAGACTGAGGCATCAAGCTGGCATATCCTCTTCCCAAACGATTTACACCTTAATCTCCTATATAACAAAGATCTCCTCCAGCGCTCTGCGGTCCAATACCATTGGATTAATACCAACTACGAATCATTTGAACATTACTTATCATCCATGACGTCTCGGAAAAGGAAAATGATAAAAAAGGAAAGGCGACATATTCTAGATCAAAATATCCATGTCGAAATCTTAGATGGTACTCAGATAAGCCATTCTATGTGGAACTTTTTTTATCAACTCTATGAAAGGACATATGCAAAAAGAAATGGGACTCGAGGCTACTTGACGTCTCAATTTTTTACCGAAATTGCACAAACTATGCCAGAGCAAATTGCGATGTCTGTGGCCACAAAGAACTCTCAGCCGATTGCCTGCGCGCTTTATTTATTTGACGAAAATACTCTGTATGGCCGATATTGGGGAAGTATTGGGGATTATCAATTCCTTCACTTCGAACTTTGCTACTATCAAGGAATTGAATTTGCTATCAAGAAGGGTTTAGATCGATATGATGCAGGGGCCCAAGGAGAACAAAAGCTAGTCAGAGGCTTTCAGCCAGTCAAAACGTACTCCCTTCACTGGATTAAGCAACCAGAATTCAGAGAAGCAATTGACAGATTCTTAAACCAAGAGAGTGAAGCGGTTAACCATCATATAGAACAAGCCAAAGAGCTGCTTCCCTTCAAAAGTCCCTAAATCTACCATTTACCCTCATTGGGCATAGAGGCCCAAGGCTCCTCTGGAGATTTCGGCTCATCACGTTGTAACAGCTCAATAGAAACGCCATCCGGAGAGCGAACAAAAGCCATGTAACCGTCTCTTGGGGGACGATTAATTACAACGCCACAACTCAACAAATGATCACATACTTTATAAATATCATCCACTCTAAAGGCCATGTGTCCAAAATTTCGCCCTGAGTCATACTCTTCTGGATCCCAGTTATAGGTGAGCTCTAACATTGGCGCTCCCATTCGAGAAGCCGATTCGAGATCCTGAGGCGCAGTAAGAAAAATCAGGGTAAAACGACCTAGTTGATTTTCTTTTCGAGTAACTTCTACCATTCCCAAGCCAGTACAATAAAAATCTAAGGACTGTTCTATGCTGGAGATACGCACCATTGTATGGAGATATTGCATATTAAATTTTCTCTTTAAAGTTACTAGAGGGACATCAATCTTATATCACTGAGCAATCTGTTGATTTGCGTCAGGAATCTTCCTGCGCTGCCACCATTTATTAACCTGTGATCATAAGACAGCGTAAGGGGTAACATAAGTCGAGGCCTAAACTCTGCACCATCCCAAACTGGCTGGATTTTTGCGTTTGATACACCAAGTATCCCTAACTCAGGTGAGTTGACTATGGGAGTGAATCCATTACCCCCTATAGCACCTAAACTAGAAAGCGTAAAACATCCCCCCTGCATATCAGAAGGCTTTAATTTTCCATCTCTTGCAAGGCCTGCGACTCGACCGACATCTTCGGCAATTTCCCATAACCCTTTATCATTAACATCGCGTATCACCGGCACCATTAAACCTTTTGGTGCATCTACCGCAAGCCCAATATGGCAATAATTTTTCTGGACAAAGTTCTCGCCATCATTCATCAGTGAACGATTGAATTCAGGATTATCTTTAAGCGCAATCCCAATAGCCTTAAGCAAAAAAGCAACAGGAGTAATTCGAACTCCTCTTGCCTCGGCTTGCGATTTTAAGGATTTTCGGAAAGCGTCTAGATCCGTTATGTCAGTCTCATCAAACTGAGTGACATGCGGAACATTTAGCCAGCTTCGCTGCATATTCGAAGATGTTATTTTTTGGATCTTAGACATCTTTACTATTTCAACAGCGCCAAACTGACTAAAATCTATATCCGGCATATTCGGAATGCTGGGTCCTGTGGCGGCTGATGACGAATTCAAAGCAGATTTTACATAGTCGTTTACATCATCCTTCAAAATCCGACTTTTTGGACCTCTACCGGTGATTTTCTTGAGAGATACTCCTAGCTCTCGAGCAAGCATTCTGACCGCGGGGCCCGCATAAACACCATCGGAATCACTGAGATCAGTTAATGAGAGATTATTAGTTTGATCACTTGATGATATGGAAGAGGCTATTTCCGGGCCTTCTAGGTTCTCTGAACGCCCCAGTGTATCCTCCATTTGTTCTGCTTTTATGACCTCATCATGATTTTCATGTTCATGTTCATGAGACGTATCAGCAATCTTAGCCTCATTCAGCTCTTCAGGTTCTGCCTCTAAACTGGCTAAGTCAAGATCTATTTCAGCAATTGGATCTCCCACCTTTACAGTATCACCCTCAGCAACTAAATACTTAATCAAGGTGCCAGCATGCGAGCTAGGCACATCCATGGTTGCTTTATCTGACTCAAGAACTAGTAATGCATCTTCGACGGCGATCACGTCACCTGGAGACAAGCCAAGCTCGATAACATCAACTGTCTCTGCACCACCAAGATCAGGAACTAAGATAATTTCTTTTGACACGCATTCATCCTTATCAAACTGAATTCCATGCTACATCAGTCCCAGTAGCTGAGACAACAATTAAGCATATAATGGATTTGCTTTCTCTGGATCTATACTAAATTCTTGCAAGGCACTCTTTACAATAGATTTGTCTATTTCATCTCTATCAGCTAATCCCTTTAGCGCTGAGACAACTATGAAATAACGATCCACCTCAAAGAAATTTCTAAGCGACTCCCGACTGTCACTACGGCCAAAACCGTCCGTACCAAGCACATGTAATGATGAGGGCATATAACGCCTTAATTGTTCTGCATAACCTTTCATGTAGTCTGTCGCAATAACAACATGATCGGTGAGATCTCCTAGTTCAGATTCAACATAACTTATTCGAGGATCCTCATCTGGATGAAGAAGATTCCAGCGATCCACCTCCTGACCATTTCTAACTAGCTCATTAACGCTTGTAAGGCTCCAAATATCAGAATCAACAGAATACTGATCACTCAAAATACTAGAAGCCGCAATAACCTCGTTTAAGATAGTACCTGCTCCCATGAGCGTGACCTTTGCGACAGAATTCTTTTTCCTCTTACTTGATTTAACTAGTGGATAAAAGCCTTTGACAATACCATCCTCAACACCCTTTGGCATTTCAGGTTGAATATAATTTTCATTCATTGTCGTCAGATAATAAAAACAGTTCTCTTTTTTCCTAAACATGCGCTCAAGTCCATCCTGAATGATTACGGCAAGCTCATAACCATATGTCGCATCATAACTTTTACAATTTGGAATGGTATTCGCCAAAATCAAACTATGCCCATCTTGATGCTGCAGGCCTTCTCCGTTGAGTGTTGTACGTCCCGCGGTTGCCCCAATCAGAAATCCTCTTGCTTGACAATCCCCAGAAGCCCAAGCCAAATCTCCAATACGTTGAAATCCAAACATTGAGTAGAAAATATAGAATGGAATCATTGGACGCGAACTAGTGCTGTATGATGTTGCCAGCGCTAGCCAAGCTGACATAGCTCCAGCCTCATTAATGCCCTCCTCCAAAATTACACCTTGCTTATCTTCCTTGTAATACATGATCTGTTCACGATCATGAGGTATATATTTTTGACCTGCAGATGTATAGATGCCAAGTTGTCGAAACATTCCTTCCATACCAAATGTCCTCGCCTCATCTGGGACAATAGGGACAACATATTGGCCAATATCTTTGTCCTTGACGAGAGTTGATAAAACTCGCACGAATGCCATGGTTGTAGAGATCTCTCTGTCTCCCGTACTAGTAAGCTGCTTGGCAAAAGCATCAATTGAAGGAACTTTCATTTGAGCAAAATCTGAAATTCTGGAGGGTAATGGTCCGCCAAGTGACTCACGCATTCGTTTCATGTAGGCAATTTCTGCGCTATCTTCTTCTGGACGATAATATGGAACTTTTTCCAATTGCTCATCAGAAATGGGTATACCAAATCGATCTCTAAAGGTCCGCAAACTATCAATATCAAGCTTCTTTACAGAATGTGTATCATTAGCTGCCTGCCCCCCATGCCCGAGGCCATATCCCTTCACAGTGTGGGCCAGAATCACGGTTGGTTGCCCAGTGTGTTCGACAGCCTGAGAGTATGCCGCATAAACCTTGTATGGATCATGGCCGCCTCGATTAAGCGCCATGATTTGGTCGTCAGTCATATCTTTTACTAATTCGAGTAACTCTGGATACTTTCCAAAGAAATGCTCTCGAGTATATGCGCCACCATTGTACTTGTAATTTTGTAACTCCCCGTCACAGACTTCATTCATCCTCTGCAATAGTAAGCCGGTCGTATCTTTTTCGAGCAGTGCATCCCAGTGACGTCCCCATATAACTTTGATTACATTCCAACCGGCTCCTCTAAACTGACCCTCAAGCTCTTGGATAATCTTTCCATTCCCCCGAACTGGACCATCCAATCTTTGAAGATTACAGTTAATCACAAAGATAAGGTTTTCGAGTCCTTCGCGACCAGCCAATGAAATAGCTCCCAAAGTTTCGGGCTCATCACATTCGCCATCCCCGAGAAATGCCCATACCTTCCTATCTCCTCGAGGCACCAAACCTCTTGCTGACAAATATCTCATTACATGGGCATGATAAATCGCTTGAATAGGACCTAAACCCATTGAAACAGTGGGGAACTGCCAATAATCAGGCATTAACCAAGGATGTGGATAAGATGACAGGCCCTGCCCGTCAACCTCTCGTCTAAATTTGTCTAACTGTTCCGCACTTAGCCGACCTTCTAAGAACGATCTAGCATACATTCCGGGGGAGCTATGGCCTTGGAAGAACACCAGATCTCCTAAATTATCCTTATCAGCTCCCCTGAAGAAATAATTAAACCCAACGTCATATAAAGTAGCTGCAGATGAGAAGCTCGCTATGTGGCCTCCAATTCCCTCGCTTTGGCTGTTGGCTCTCATAACCATTGCTAGAGCGTTCCAACGTACAAGCGATCTGATGCGACGCTCCATGAATAAATCACCTGGCATTACTTTCTCGGCGATCGGCGAAATTGTGTTACAAAATGGTGTAGTAACCGATTGCGGTAACTCAACCCCTTGATCGTAAGCCTGGGAGTTTAGCTGAGATAGTATGAAACTTGCCCTGTCTACTCCATTAATTCTGCAAATAGAATCTAGGGCATCAAGCCATTCTTTCGTTTCGGTAGGATCTATATCTTCCATAAATAGGGTTCGGTTGACCGCTCCTGATTGCTGACATTTTTTGATATTACTAACAAATCTGTAGAGAAAACTTCAAAAACCGCTTCTACGTGTAGTATAACTACAAATTACTACAAAATAAAGGACAAGATAAAATTATCATCAATGATATATTCACATATATTTTCAATAAATTACTGATTTTAATCGCTTTATTTAAAATTAATTAAACTACAAATAACGCTCTTATCTTACACTTCTCACCTTTAAAAATACCTGAATCCAGTCAAACTAATACTGAGATGGCTCCCTCTTCCACCATTGTTGGTTGAGTTCTATCAATCCGCACGCACTGAGCTGATCTCTAAGAATAGAGAGGTCATCTTCGTTTAGGAATGACCCAATCCTCTCTATTTCAAGATCATCTGAAAGCGAGAAAGCATCAAGATGGACGCGGGCGAGCCTTTTATGGATGAGAAGATAGCAGGGCCTAGAGAACGTTTTTGATGAACCAAATCTATGAATACCGGAGCGAAAAATAACTTTGCTTTTATCGATAACAATGAGCTGCCGCCGATATGTTTCTCTACAGACTCGGTAAAAGAAATAAGAGAATACACAGATATCCAGAAATACAAATGGCAAAATCATCCACACGCCCGCAATGAGCCATCCGACACCGATTAAAAGCATGAAGCCAGTTAAGGCGAGAATCATATTTCTTGTTTGCAACCATGTAGCTGAGCGATTAGGCTCCAGGCTAATGATTGTTTTACCATCTTTAATTTGAGTAGTGATCATTTGCCGAATTTTGCTGATATGTATTGGTATATAACTGCGCTGACATTCCAAAATACGCACCCCAAAAAATTTGGGACCAATCAAGATTTAATTAATTTATCTGTTAGCTGTTAGTTGAAGTCACGGGCCAAGCATTGAATATAGCTTTCACTAGAGTCGCAAGAGGAATGGCAAAAAACACGCCCCAAAAACCCCAGATCCCGCCGAAAAGTAATACAGCTATGATAATCGATATGGGATGTAAATTAACCACCTCAGAAAACAGCAATGGGACTAGGATATTCCCATCAAAAATCTGAATGGCTCCATACAAAATAAACAACCAAAAGAATTCAGATGAATAGCCCCATTGGATGTAAGCGATAAGAAGAACTGGAAAGGTAACTACCGTTGCTCCAATGTAAGGAATCAACACGGACAAGCCCACCGAAAGTGCGAGGAGAGCTGCATAATTAAGCCCCAAAAATAAGAAAGCCAGATATGAAATAACTCCGATAATAATTATTTCAATAGCCTTGCCTCGAATGTAGTTCGCAAACTGGTTATCCATCTCAACCCAAATTTTGGACATCACTGGTCTTTTACGAGGCAGCAACTCAGCAACGAAATTTACTAGGTTTTCTCGATCAATGAGCATAAAAAAAACGAGTACCGGCACAAGTAATAAATAGATCCCTACCCCAAAGAGACTGGGAAAACTATTTAAGGAAAAAGTCAAAATCTGCTCAGCAAGTTTAGCGACCTCCTCCGAGGCTCTTACCCATAAAATTTGAAATTGTTCAGCGGTAATATAGTCAGAGTACTGCTCTGGAAGAGCAATCATAAGAGCCTGTAGTTTAGCCAATATTGATGGAAATTCTGCTAAAAGAAGCGATAACTGCCTCCCCACAATAGGCACAAGCACCATAACAGTAGAGATCAAAGCAAAAAGAAAGATCACATAGGCAATAACGATAGATAGCCGATGAGACAGACCCAAATGAGAGAGCTTGTTAACTACTCCCTGCAGTAGAAAGGCTATGATTAAAGCTGTAAAGACAGGACCTAGGAACGTACCGACAGTAGCTACCAACACAACAAAGGCAGCAATCATCACTGCAAGTAAAACAGCTTCGTCACTTCCGAAATAGCGCCCGAGCCATTTGTTAACAACTTGTTTCATTTTCCACCCTCTAACGAGCTTAATTTCACGAGTTTAAACGTAATTTCTTTTGTTGACGTATGAGACATGAAACTGGGCAAACTTTCAACTGTCGAAGTCTCAAACATAATCCGTTAAAGTAAGATGTCTTGCAATTCACCTCTCTGAGAATATATTGAAACTTCAAATCAGTACAGTCTATCTTAGTCACTTTAAAGCACTGAGATTCTACTTAAAGTCGCTGCTGTTATTTTTTTTATTGGCTCTACCGGCAAGCCATCAAGTGCTGTCAAAAGAAATAAAATTACCTGTTCTTGGAGATACTACCTCCGGGATTGTCTCGAAGCAGCAAGAATATCACCTAGGGCGCGCCTGGTTAAAGGCATTCCGAGGTCGTGTGCGTGAATTTGACGACCCTCTAATGCAAAATTATTTGGAGGAAATTATCTATAATCTTGCTACTTATAGTGAGCTTGAAAATCCAAATATCGAGCTCGTTATAGTTAAAAACCCCACCATGAACGCCTTCGCAGTGCCCGGTGGGATAGTTGGAATTCATACAGGCTTATTTTCGTACGCTGAAAATGAGGATCAGATGGTTTCTGTTCTTGCGCATGAACTTGCTCATTTATCTCAACGACACTTCGCTCGAGGATTGGAGGCGCGAAGAGCTTCATCTACTCTCAGTCTGGCGGGATTGCTTGCAGGACTTGCTCTCAGCGCAACTGTTGGAGGTGATGCGGGAATGGCTGCCATCACAGCAACTCAAGCGCTAACCATGGAAAATCAACTTAGATACAGTAGGTCTAACGAAAAGGAGGCCGATCAATTTGGTCTTCGAACATTGAAAAAAGCTGGACGCGATCCTGGAGCGGCTGCGGATATGTTTGAGACAATGCTTAAAAGGCTCAGATATGCTGGAGACCGCCCTCCTGAATTTTTATTAACTCACCCTGTAACAGAAAAGCGAATTGCCGATGCCCGTGGACGAACAATGGACGGCTCAATGCGTCACTACCCTGACCACCCTGATTATTATTTAATTAAGGCGAGAGCTCAGGTGGCCATGGAGAGTAATAATAGAGATAGCCTGAAGAGATTTAACGCTCTACTGGAAGCCAATACTCAACAAAAAGACGCAGCGCACTATGGGCTGGCTCTTACCTACATAAAACTAAATAACTTCGAAGCAGCGGGTGAATTACTTGGCAGTTTGTTATTTAACAACCCATACCAATTAGCATTCCAATACTCAGACATCGAATTAGATATTGCGCAGGAAGACTATAAAGGTGCCCTATCGAAACTTACAAATTTAATTAATCAAAATCCGGGAAACTACCCATTGCTCTCTCTGAAGGCTGAAGCACTCTGGCTTGATCATCAATATGAGAGATCAAGTGATGTCTTAACAGTACTCTCAAGACAAAGAAAGGAAGATCCTATGATTTGGTACCGATTAGCAGAAGTTCGCGGGTTAGCGGGCAACATTTCCGGCGTACACGAGGCTCGTGCCGAATATTTCATATTGGTTGGCGCATTCAAGCTAGCCAGGGAGCAATTAAGCTTGGCTCTAAAGTTAGTTCTTGCTGATTTTAAGCGCTCATCAGTAATTAGGCAGCGGCTGAGAGATGTAGTCAATATGGAAGAAAGGATGGAGAGACTTTAACTTTTCTGCTCTCTCTTAAAGTTCATCATCCTATCCAATGACCTCTTCGCTAGGAATGAAAGCTGTGGATCTACCGTCACCTCGTTTAGCCCCTGTTTAATACAGAGTAGCAAGTTATCAAGGCTATTCATGCCCATCCAAGGACAACTCGCACAACTTCTGCAAGTCGCTCCACTTCCACCTGTTGGCGCAACAATAAGATCTTTATGGGGAACAGCTTGCTGCATCTTAAAAAAGATACCTTGATCAGTTGCCACAATTAACTGCTGATTAGGCAATACTTTTGCAGCTTCGATGAGCTGTGACGTAGACCCAGCAACATCAGCAACACTAATAACAGATGCCGGAGATTCCGGATGCACCAGCACAGCTGCATCGGGATAGACATTCTTCAGGTCCAAAATACCTCTGGATTTAAATTCCTCATGGACAATACAGCTCCCGTTCCACAGCAACATATCTGCGCCGGTCTGCTTTTGAACATAATCTCCTAGATATTTATCAGGAGCCCAAAGAATCTTTTCTCCTTTAGCATCCAAATAATCTATAACTTCTAAAGCGATACTTGAGGTCACAACCCAATCAGCGCGGGCCTTCACTGCTGCGGAAGTATTCGCATAAACTACGACTGTTCGGTCAGGATGTTCATCACAAAATTTACTAAACTCCTCCGCTGGACATCCCACATCCAAGGAGCATGTTGCCTCAAGAGTAGGCATCAAAACTTGTTTCTCAGGCGTTAAAATTTTTGCAGTTTCTCCCATGAACTTTACCCCAGCTATAACCAGGGTTTCTGCCTCGTGGTTATTGCCAAATCTCGCCATTTCAAGAGAATCAGACACAGTGCCGCCCGTCTCCTCAGCCAACTCCTGAATCGATGGATCGGTATAGTAATGGGCTATCAGAACAGCATTTTTTGACTTGAGTTCGGCTTTAATTGCATCTCTAAGCGCATCCTGATTGCTGACACTAGTTGCCTTCCGGTACGCTAGTGTGCTCAGATAATCCTCAACGACCTGCCTTTGCTCCTCCACGAGATGAAGGACATTATTTTGAGAATCAGTCATTAGACGAAGACCTCATATATTCTCTCTAAAAGCGCGATAACCAATATACAACGGCGGTAACAACAATTATCAGCACAGCGGTAATCGCTATAGCATCTGCCTTTGCATTGTCTTCTTCGTATTCATTTGATTTTTCTGAATCTACCATGTTTTAAATACCTATCTAAACCTGAAATTCCTCTAAAACTTTCATTAGGATTCACACAAAATGAAACCAATGATTGAGTTACGTCAAATATGTTTATTTGAATCTTGGGTGAGACGTTGCCACCATTTAATCAATAATCTATCAGCACTCTCTTCTGCAGCTATTCCAAGTTTCTGATGAAGCTTTTTCTTCAGCACATAGCATACCTCAAAGACATCAGAGCTCTCTATTTTGGACACTAGGTACTCATCACTAGTTTTTATTTCGTCAACAAGAGCCATATTGAGTGCGTTAGAGCCATACCATATTTCGCCGGTAGCAATTCTATCGATATCGATCTGAGGTCGGCGAGATGAAACATATTTTTTGAATAATCTATGAGTTTCTTCCAGCTCTTCAACAAATTTTTCTCGACCTTTATCTGTATTCTCTCCAAACATCGTCAAAGTCCGCTTATGCTCTCCAGCAGTAAGTAGCTCAAAGTCAACATCATTTTTTTTCAGAATTTTGTTAAAGTTTGGCATCTGGGCGACAACGCCGATTGATCCGATAATCGCGAATGGGGCCGCTAAAATTTTATCTGCGACACAAGCCATCATGTAACCTCCACTCGCGGCCACCTTATCAACACAGACAGTTAATGGTATGTTCATTTTCTTTAAGCGATCCAGTTGGCTGCTCGCCAATCCATAACCATGAACCATACCTCCTGCGCTCTCTAGTCGCACAACAACCTCATCTTGTATAGTCGCCTGAGTCAATATGGCGGTAATCTCTTCTCGCAAATTAGTTACAGCAGAGGCACTCATATTTCCATCGAATTTTAATACAAAAACTTTACTTTTAACTGTACTGCTGGAAGCATCTGATTTTTTAAGCGCCCTCTTATCCTCTGCCAGTTGTTTCTTCTTTTCCTTCTGTAATTTTTTCTGCTCTAACTTCTGACCGGCATCACTTACAGTAGCGAGCTTCATAGCTTCTTTGAGTTCATCAAATTGCTTATTTAAAGGTGTTATTTCCAGATAACCTTTTTCGCTACCCTGCTTGCTTTTTTTACTGCCACCAACTATCACTGATATAACAATCATTAAGGCGATAACAAACGTCACTATTTTCGCAAGAAATAATCCATAATCTAATAAAAATTCCAAAACAAACTCCACATAATTTAAGATTCAAACATTAACACCAGTCAGTGCTAAGCACTTCAAATAGGTATTAGCCGTAACGTTCCGATGCCTCTTCGACAAATTTTTTTATCAACTTGCCAGCCATTATCGTTGGGGGTGCAATTATAGGTGGAAGTTGATCATATCTAAACCAAAAGGCTTCTGCTATTTCAACTCCATCAACTGTTATTATATCCTGCTTGGCAGAAGCCATATATCCGAGCATTAACTGCCCAGGATACGGCCAAGCTTGACTGCCAACGTAACGAATATTTTCAATCTCAATGCCCACCTCCTCGAAAACTTCTCTATGAAGGGCTTGCTCCGCACTCTCTCCGGCCTCAATAAATCCTGCCAGTGTACTGAATCGATCTACCGGCCAATTTGGATGACGTGCAAACAGGCATTTATCCTCGTAAACGACGGCAACGATAACGCAAGGAGATATCCGTGGATAATGGTTGATACCGCACTTTACGCATGTCAAAGAATGTTCTGTACATGAGAGCTCATTAGGCTCTCCACATTGCCCACAGAATTTATTTTTTCGATACCAATCTACAATCTGTATAGCACGGCTGGCAAGGGAAAACTCCGGATCATTGGAGGAAGCCAGTAGAGAACGCAATTCTGAACAAACAAAACCTTCACAAGCCTCAGCTTCCTTCATTAAGTCCCAGACCTCGCAGTCTGACCCTTGCCATTGACCAATACAAAGGCGATTTTTGCAAAAAAACTTTAAGACACCTCCGTCCGATTCTTCTATAGGAAACGGCTGCGCCTGGTTATCACTCGATCGTAATAAAATCTGATTTCCTACCACAGGAATAATAAATATTTTCTTACTATTTATTTTGACTGAGGATGCAAAAAAACCATTTAAACTCTCTGGGGTTTCCAATTATAAAAAATCCTCATTGCAGGCCCGCTCATCATCCCTTTCTCCTTGCAAAATAGCATGCGTAAAGATAAAGTTTCTGGGCAGTTTTAGACCGCAAAGTTTAACATGCTCTAGAGAATTTTTACCTATTCACTAGCAAATTTATGAGTTAGCATATCTAGCACTGCACTTGGCTGATACCTTAAACAAAGGAAAAAGTATGACCACCACACTACCTCGAGCATTGAGAGATAACTTCTTAGGTGATGCACCAGATTGGTACAAGGCTTCAATTATTGCGTTCCTTGTTCTCAATCCACTAATACTCGTAACCGCTGGCCCCGTTGTCGCCGGATGGGCCCTAATTGCGGAATTTATATTCACCTTAGCCATGGCTTTAAAGTGCTATCCCCTGCAACCGGGAGGTTTACTTGCTATAGAGGCTATCGTTTTGGGCATGGCCTCTCCTGATGCGGTTTACATGGAGGTATCAGCTAATCTCCAAGTTATTCTATTACTGATGTTTATGGTAGCCGGAATATACTTCATGAGGGATATGCTGTTATTTGTTTTTACAAAAATTCTGTTGAGTGTGAAATCAAAAACAGTTCTATCCTTTATGTTCTGCTTCAGCGGCGCCTTTCTATCGGCCTTTTTAGATGCCCTAACCGTCACTGCAGTACTTATTACCATTTCTGTTGGCTTTTATTCGGTTTACCATAAGGTGGCTTCTGGTAAGCAACTAACCGACTCAGTTCATGACTACACCTCAGATTCCTCGGTACTGCCAGAAAATCAAGTTTACCTAGAGGACTTCAGAGCGTTTCTAAGAAGCTTAATCATGCACGGCGCAGTCGGAACTGCTCTGGGTGGGGTTTGCACGACAGTTGGAGAACCACAGAACTTGCTTATTGCAGAGAGAGCCGGTTGGGATTTTATTGAATTTTTTGTACGAATGTCTCCAGTTACCATGCCCGTCCTTGTATGTGGTTTAGCCTGTTGCATACTTTTAGAAAAAGTCAAGATTCTAGGCTATGGGGCTCAGTTGCCACAGCAGGTTAGAGAGGTTCTGCAAGCTTCAAGTGACCATGAGTCGGGCAAACGAACGCAACACGACAACGCCACGCTGTTGGTACAATTTGTTGTCGCTATTATTCTGGTCTTAGGACTTGCCTTCCATTGGGCTGCCGTAGGCCTTATAGGCCTCATGGTAATTATCTTGCTGACCGCTGCTAATGGAGTAATTGATGAGCATAGGATTGGTCATGCCTTTGAGGAGGCCTTACCTTTCACTGCGCTCCTCGTGGTTTTCTTCGCAGTTGTTGCCGTCATTCACGAACAACACCTATTTTCTCCTGTAATCGGTTGGGTTTTGGCCGAAGACCTTGCTGTACAGCCTGGTATGTTTTTCTTGGCCAATGGCTTACTTTCCGCAATAAGCGATAACGTCTTTGTAGCCACAGTCTATATCAACGAGGTGAAAACAGTATTTGATGCTGGAGAGATTACCAGAGATCATTTCGACAAGCTCGTGGTTGCTATTAATACCGGCACAAACTTACCCAGTGTTGCAACACCAAATGGGCAGGCGGCATTCCTTTTTCTACTTACCTCCGCACTGGCACCCCTTATCCGGTTGTCATATATGCGTATGGTCCTAATGGCGCTTCCATACACAATCGTTTTAACTTCCGTCGGCCTATACTGTGTGCTCTACAGACTTTAAAGTCTAAAGTATAGAAATGAATTTAATAATATGAGAAATAGCGTTGAGAAGTAGTCGGCACAGAGCCATCATAGGTTTTATTCTGTCGATTGCTCTCCCTTTCTCTGCAGGCTGTGCGGTACAAAATCAATCAGCAAATGTTATAGAAGAGCCTGCATTGAGGTCAATCTCGCCGTTCCCTATCGGCTCTTCCATTAGGTACTTACCTTTTCAAAAAGATCTTCGCCTTCAAAGTCTTCAAAAGCTGCATTTTTCAAGCTATACCGCAGGATCGGATATGAAAATGCATCAAGTGATGCCAATGGAGAATTCTTTTGACTTTTCGGTCGTGGATAGCATCGTGCAGCATACGGAAGACTATGAGCAGCGATTATTTGGACATAATCTAATTTGGCACAGTTCGACTCCCACATGGGTTAAGAATAAGGCCAAGAAAAATCCCGAATGGCTTGCTTCCTTTATGCGTGAGTACATTCACGAGTACGTTGGAAGATACAGGGGAAAAGTTCACGGATGGGATGTGGTTAATGAGGGTCTCAAGACCGCTGGGAGTGGATATCGAACTGACAGCATCTGGTATGAAACCCTTGGCCCTCAGTATATTGAAATGGCATTCAGATATGCTCACGAGGCGGATCCAGATGCTGTACTTTTCTATAATGATTTTAATTTAGAACGAGATTTAGACAAGTTCGAATCAATGATGTCTATGGTGGGAGATTTCCAATCCAGAGAAGTGCCTATCTCGGGTATAGGATTTCAAATGCATATCAGAATGGATATTCCGAACAGCATCATCGCTGAAACGCTTAAACGAGCTGCTGATACAGGGTTACAGATTCATCTCTCGGAGGTTGATATCATCTTTAACACTCATGACGACTCCCGAGGTGGTGGGATTCAACGTTTTGATACCTTAACTCCGGAAATGAGGGTCGCTCAAAAGAAAAAGTACTATGATTTAGTTACTATCTATCGGAAAGTGGTGCCCGAATCTCAGCAGTATGGAATAACTTTTTGGGGCTTTAATGACCGAGATACTTGGATAAGACGATTTTTTGATATGCAGGACTGGCCAACCATATATGATGACAACTTAGCTCCTAAGCCAGCTTTTTGGGGAGTTGTCGAAGCACTTAATTGAAGCTATCCGATCATTATTTATCTAGACAGAAGGCTCATACCCTTCTCTAACCCGCCAAGAGTCAGCGGAAACATTTTATCTTCTGTTAACTCCTTTAGCATCTGGATTGAAGGTGTGTAATCCCAGTACTTTTCTTGCACGGGATTTAACCAGATTAATTTATCGTACGTGTCCGCCATACGCTGCATCCAAACCGCACCGGATTCCTCATTGTTGTACTCTACACTGCCACCCGGGCTTGTAACTTCATAGGGAGCCATAGACGCATCCCCTACAAAGATGACCTTATAATCAGAGGAGTATTTGTGGATAAGATCATGAGTCGCTAATTGCTCCTCTCTACGTCGATAATTATTTTTCCAAACATAGTCATAGAGGCAGTTATGGAAATAGAAGTATTCAAGGTGTTTAAACTCCGTCTTAGCAGCCGAGAAAAGCTCTTCACAGAGTTTGACGTATGGGTCCATTGACCCACCAACATCGAAAAATATGAGTACTTTTACCGCATTATGACGCTCAGGAACCATTTTGATATCGAGTAGTCCCGCATTACGAGCGGTGCTTCGTATCGTATCATCCAAATCAAGTTGATCAGCCGAGCCCTCCCTCGCAAATTTACGTAACCTCCGGAGAGCTACTTTTATATTTCTCGTGCCAATTTGAACGGAGTCATCTAGATCTTGGTACTGACGTTCATCCCACACCTTTACCGCCGTTCCCTTGCCACCAGGACCACCAATTCGAATACCTTCCGGATTGAAACCTCCATGCCCAAAGGGCGACGTCCCGTTGGTTCCGACCCATTTGTTGCCACCCTCGTGCCTTTTCTTCTGCTCTTCAAGTCGCTTCTTGAATTCCTCTATTAGTTTCTCCAAGCCACCTAAACTCTCAACCTTCGCTTTCTCTTCGTCTGTAAAGTGTTTTTCAAATTCCTTGCGAAGCCAGTCCTCTGGCAACAAGGCCTCTACAATGCCGTCTATATTTTCCAAGTTTTTGAAATAGGCGCCAAATGCTCTATCAAAACGATCGTAATACTTCTCATCCTTGACCATGCATGTCCGAGCAAGAAGATAAAAATCATCGATCGAACCAAAAGCGAGATTCTTTTCCATGGCCGACATAAGATCAAGGAGCTCCTTTATCGAAACGGGAACTCTTGCCTTCTTGAGTGTGTTGAAAAAATTAATCAGCATAAAATAAAGATAAACCTAAGCCTATCGAGCCTCTCGCCTTGTCATAAACGCCAAGCGCTCAAGAAGATGGACATCTTGCTCATTTTTTAACAACGCACCATAAAGCGGAGGGATAGCCTTTGTAGGATCACGGTTAGTCAGGATATCCTCTGGTATGTCATCAGACATTATGAGTTTTAGCCAATCTACCAGCTCCGACGTAGATGGCTTTTTCTTTAACCCTGGGATTTTTCTTACATCAAAGAAAATGTCCATGGCATCATCAACCAAATTCTTCTTAATTTTGGGGAAGTGGACATCTACAATTCTCTGCATTGTCATTCGATCTGGGAAGTTGATAAAGTGAAAGAAACAGCGGCGAAGGAAAGCATCTGGCAGTTCTTTTTCATTATTACTCGTTATAATCACAATTGGGCGCTGAACCGCTTTGATCGTCTCTCCTGTCTCGTAGACATGGAATTCCATTCGATCTAGCTCAAGCAATAAATCATTAGGAAATTCAATATCAGCCTTATCAATTTCGTCTATCAATAGAACGACCTGCTCATCAGCTGTGAAAGCCTCCCAGAGCTTACCCTTGTCAATATAGTTCTTAATATCCTGAACTTTCTCGCTCCCTAGCTGGGAGTCTCGAAGCCTTGAAACCGCATCGTACTCATAGAGGCCCTGCTGCGCCTTCGTCGTAGACTTTATATGCCAAGCTAATAAAGGCTTTCCAAGGGCCTTTGCAACTTCCTCTGCTAGCAATGTTTTTCCTGTTCCTGGCTCCCCCTTTATCAGTAGTGGACGCTCCAATGTGACAGCCGCATTCACTGCCATCTGAAGTTCCTCAGTGGCAACATAGTTATCAGTTCCTGTAAATTTCATTTTAATTATTCCGCCATCTAGAAATGATTTTGTAAGAGTCGGCTTTATTTTAGTCTATTCTGTAATTTTTTTTGAATCTAATTTAGCAAGTAAGGGCGTCTTAGATAATATATAACCAGCTAAATATGACTCGGCAGTACTTGTTAAAGTATCACTAGAACGTATTTTAAAGATCTTGCAAACAATTTATGGAGGAGTTTATGTCATCAAAACAATATCAACAACGAGGCCACTTCCTGTATCTAATATGGTCAATGATACTAGCACTATCTTTTGGGGCCACCGCGATTGCTGATGAGGCAATTGAAAAGGATGACTATGTGGAAATACTCATATCCACAGCAACTTCGGAGAATACTGACTCTAATCAAGATTCAATGGTTAATAAGGAATTTAGATTTAAATTAGAGAACGGAGAAATCGAACTTGGCAGTAATCAAACGGACGTTTCTAGTGCTGAAACAAACCCCGGAGATAAATTAGAAAATCAGGTAATAATATCTCTATCTGGAGATGACGAAACTGTTGGTGGGGTTCTTAAAATAATTAGCACGCTAACGGAAACAGAATGGGATGATTTGACACAGGATGAAAAGGAACAAATTCAATCAGCCCTGAGTGAAATCGAAGAGGGAATAGAGATCGATGTTGCTACAAAAACCGGTTTTTTTTATGCCATCCTTGCAATTATGGCTGTAAGCTTTACTTTGGGTCTTCCGGTCATAGTCATCGTAATAATACTTTACTATAAGCATCGTAAGCGTCGACAGCGAGATGCCGTTATAGAGAAATTCATTAACTCTGGTAAAGATATACCGGCCGAGTTACTAGCGTCGTGGGAGCTTAATCCAGATGAGTCCGACAGCAGACTGCATCAAGGAATTAAACTTATCGCCGTCTCTCTTGGCCTTTATATATTCTTGTATTTTTTTGTCGGCGCAGATGTCGCATTAATCGCCGCTATACCCCTATTTTTGGGTATTGCTAGGTTGATCATATGGAAGATATCGCAAAAATCTAGGCCACAGAATATATAAAGTATGACCGCCCTATCGGATAAGGTACTTGTAGGTCGAGTTCAGAGAATTAAATGCCAGAGCTCTTTCAATACACTAGTTCTTAGGCATCAATCTCAACTCCGCTATTCGTTAAGGCAAATGACTGGCTGGAATGAATCGCTGGCAGATGACTTGGCTCAGGAGACTTTTATCAAAGCATATTTATCTATCGCCACATATAGGGGGACAGCTAAATTTAGTAGCTGGTTATATCGAATAGCATATAATTTAATGACCAGCCACTTCAGGTTGAAGAAAAATAAAGAGGTTTCAGGGTTAGAAAATAGAGAGATTTCAACGCGCTCTGCGGATTCAGCAAGTCATTCAATTGACCTTCACAGAGATTTGGCACGGGCGATGTCCGTCCTACCAATCAAGCAAAGGATGGCCCTGCATCTGAGCTTACATAGAGATTTGACTCAAAACGAGATTTCGATAATCATGGAATTGCCTCTAGGAACCGTAAAGACTGTCATTAATCGAGGGAAATTAGCCTTACGTGAATCTCTTGATAGCTGGAATATTGAGGAGCGATAATGAATGATACACAAAAAGTAAATGAGATTTTTAATCATGCACGACAGCAAGAACCCAATTACTCAAATGCAAGCTTTACAAGTCAGGTCGATGTAGGCATCAAACGCGAGCGGCTACTGTCTCGAATCAGAAGCTGCAGCATTATGATAATTGCGGCCTTAATTGGAATAATTACAATAAACACTCAGATCCCCTTGCATTTATTATTAAGCAAGATCCCAGCTTCAATCGTAATTAACCCGACATCGATAATGTTGGCGGTGGGACTGTCTAGTGGTCTTTGTTACTTTACATACTTTGTTTTAGAAGATTAAGCGCACAATATGACAGGGCTATTCTTCTACGACCCTATCCATTATTGACTGGAGGTTTTTTTAACCTCCTTACAAACCAGGCGATCACTCGGAGAACCAAATATCCAAACAGACTGACAACCATTAAGGCCAAGATGGGTGCAGCACCCCTCTGAAATCCTGAATCAGGGTTGTTAACAATCCCTTCGTATATGCTCACAAAAAAAGCTGGCGCGAGCCTGGGGTCATCAGTGTACGCAGACACCGGCGTTAACAAGAAAACAGCAATCAGAATCAGCACTATGTGTCGAATTGCTACAAGACGGATATCTTTTAGAAGATACCAGGCTACATATATCAGGCTGGAAGCTCCTGATATGTATGCAATCCAGCCCCAAAAATAATCCTCTGCGCTAAACATATCTAATCCACCCACTGGATTATATGGTCTTGAATATCTTCATCTCGAACATCTCGCTCCGAGATTACCCATCCACGTAGTGAGGCTCCATATTCATGCAAGGTGTTCATGTCTCCACTGACCAAATGATGCCAGCTAGGCAGGGGTTTTCCCTCTGAAATAAGTCTATAAGAGCAAGTTTCAGGCAGCCAGCTTAGGGAACGAATATTATCTCTGTCCAATGATATACAGTCACTAACGACCGAGTGTCGGTCCTTGTACATACTACACCTGCAAGTCTCGATATCAAGAAGTTGGCAGGTGATGTTGGTATGTTCTATCTCTCCTGTTTCGGAGTCCTCTAACTTAACAAGACAACATTTAGCGCAGCCATCACACAACTGTTCCCATTCGTGAGAGGACATCTGTTCGAGTGTCTTTGTCTGCCAAAATCTACCCATAAACTTTACCGAGGTAACTTATTATTCTCTTTCAAACTGTTATCCAAATTGAAGATTTTTGGAGGTAACTGCAAATAAAATCCCTTTTCATGAATATCAGACATCACTCTGCAGGCATCAGCTCTTGCCAACTTCCTAGTTCTATCAAGCATTAAAGTTGTCACTAGTTCCAGCTCTCCAAGCCTATCAAGTAGTTCTAATGGTACTAGAGCCACTCCCTCGTCACGAGAAACATAAAGGTATGTCTCATCTTTTTTGCTTCCCTTGAAAATATCACAAATAAGCTTCTTAGGCGACATCATATTTCGTCTCCAGAATTGATTACTCTAGCCAGTAATGGCTTAACGAATTTTGCTCTCCAGCCATGACTAAGTCGATGAGGCAACTTAAAACAGCCTTCAACTGACATTCGAGCAATAGCCTCAAGCTCCTTTTTATTGGCTAAAAACTCCTTCGGTATTTTTTCGGCCTCCGCTACAAGATTGAGGTTGGATCTCATAGCCTTAAATAAATCATTTTGAACAGAATTTAGTGGTTTTGGCAGACTAGCAATTGAGGAGTCCGCATCGGTAGATTCAATTAAATCGATTATTTCTGTTCCGTACCGTCTAATTTGACCGGAATACAGATCGCCAATGTCACTTAATTGCCTTATAGATAACGGGAGCCGCTTAGATATTTCAAGAAGCACGGTATCTTTGACAACATGTCCTCTCGGTCTATCCTTGAGCCGAGCCTTCTCTTCCCTCCATTGACAAAGACATTTCAACACCGTGAGCGACTGTGTGTTAAGCCTCCATGCCCCCTTCACTCTCCTAAAATAGTCATCTGATTCCTTCCTCGCAGAGGCTGCCTCTAAAGCTGCCGCACACTCTTCGATAAACCATTCCCCACGTTCTTGATCTACTAATTCTCCTGACAATAGATCATATAGCTTGTGCAAGTAAGCTACATCTTCCTTGGCGTAGGCTACCTGTTGCTCCGTCAAGGGTCTAGCAAGCCAGTCTGATCTAGTTGCATGCTTATCAAGTTCCAAATCAAAAACTTGCTCAACTAACCTAGCATAGCCCATTGAAAATCCGCGATTAACAATACCCGCTGCTATTTGAGTGTCAAAGATGTTACTTGGCACTATATTTAACGCATGTTCAAGAACCTCCAAATCTTCAGCGCAGGCATGAAAGATAGTAGTTATGCTGTGAGATTCAAGTAGTTGTTTCAGACTAGAAAAATTGTTAATGGCCGGCACATCAACTAACCAGAACTCATTTCCATCTGAAATTTGAATTAACGCTAGCTTCGGATAAAAGGTATTAGTTCGAATAAACTCCGTGTCGACAGCAAGAGTGCTCCCCTTGCCCATCATATTTACTGCATGATTTAAAAGGTCGTCTGAATCAATCCATTGCGCCAACTAAATAATCTTCCTACTTTGCAGCGCCATGTTGAGGGTGCCCCCGTCAACATACTCAAGTTCACCACCCATTGGAACTCCGTAAGCTATGCGAGAGACGGAAACACCTAGGGCCTTCGCCTTATCTGCAATAAAATGAGCTGTAGCCTCTCCTTCAACTGTTAAATTAGTAGCTAAAATCAATTCACTTATGGCCTCAGTCTGTAATCTATTAATTAGTTTATCAATTCCCAACTGATCAGGCCCAATCCCATCTATGGGAGATAAGTGACCTAGCAGAACAAAGTATTTACCACGAAAACTGCCTGCTTGTTCTATTGCGTATAGGTCAGCAGGATTTTCAACAACACAAATTTGCGATGAAGACCGAGAAAGGTTTGAGCAAATACGACACTCAGTGTCCTCAGTCAACGTTCGACATCTCTCACAACGCCCAACTTTAAGGATAGCCTCTGAAATTGTACCCGCCAAATGAGCCGCTCCCTCTTTGTCATGTTCTAGGAGCTGCAACGCCATTCTTTGTGCAGACTTCGCCCCAACACCGGGGAGACATCTTAGAGCGTCAATTAATTGATCGATTAAATTTCCGTACACACGTAAACCTCTATGGTAAGCGGAATCAATTCTAAAATGGCATTTTGAAGCCTGGAGGAAAATTCATCCCACCAGTCATATCGCTCATCGCCGTCTTTGCTTGGGATTCAACCCTACGCACAGCATCGTTTACTGCAGCGGCAAGCAGGTCCTCAAGCAGCGCCTTGTCTTCCTCAAGTAAAGAAGGGTCTATAGTTACTTTTTTTACATCATACCTACCTGTCATAACTATTTTGACCATACCTCCACCAGATTCTCCTGCGACCTCAGCATTTGAGGCCTTCTCTTGCATCTTGGCCATCTTCTCTTGCATTTGCTGCGCTTGCTTCATCAAATTATTAATATCCATAAATTCCTCAGTCAATTGATTCGACCGACTCCTCATCGAGACTTCCATCGAATAATTCTTTAAATTTTTTCACCGCAGGATCAGCGTTCAACCTTTGGACTGCTGCTGCGTGACTTTCAGATTTTTCTCTTATAGCCGCAGCTCGGGGTGTTTCCCTAGCGACAGTGCCAGAATCAATCCCAACACAAACAGTCTGGCCAAAGTAAGCACTAAGAACCTCAGCTAGACCGGAGCTATGACTGCTATCAAAAAGGCTATCCTCAGCGTGATCGAGCATAAAATAAAGCGTATCCTCGATACGATTCTTAAACATACAATGACTAGCAATCTCACCTAGCGACCCTCCAATGTCTATTTTATTTCTTACATCTATCCAATTGTTGGGTTCAAAATCGCTTAAGTTAATGTGATCAGAACCATTGCATTTGTTTAAAATATTCAGAGAGGACTTGGAATCTACGATTACGTTGTCTTTAGACGGCTCGTGAACAGGCTCAGATTCATCATCAAGTAGGGTTATATCCAAGTTTTTTAATTTATCCTCGAGACAACCAGCACTCTCTGCTGGGTTATCTGGAATTCTAGAAGTGTTACCCACAACACTTCTTTCGCTTTTGGCCCTGGCCGAGTCAGTAATCACCTCGACCGATTGATCGGTTTTAGACTTTTTTATCTGAGGCTCCACCTCCATGGGAGACCTGATCTGGGAGTTTGGCTTGCCATCTATAATCGGTCGGAAAGCCAAGGCTCTGAGCATTATCATCTCGAAGCCTGAACGATGGCTCGGCGCTAGCGGCAAGTCTTTGCGACCTAACAAACAAATCTGGTAAAAAAGCTGCACATCTTCAACACTAACTACTTTAGATAAATCCATTAAATCATTGAAACTACGTGTATTATTATCAAGCGCTTCAGGAACAGTTTGCAAAATAGCTACCTGATGCCAAACGGATAAAATCTCGCTCAGTGCGACCTCATAATCTGGCGACTGTTCTGACATTCTGTCAACAGTTTTCAGTAAATCATCGCCAGAATTACTCGCCATTGCACGGCATATCTCAATGACGAATTGTCGATCAATTGAGCCAAGCATTGAAATCACATCAACCTCTGAGATACTACCTCCACCATGGCCAATAGCTTGGTCTGCCAAGCTTAGTGCATCCCGCATACTTCCGTCCGCTGCTTGGGCCAGAGCCCACAAGCCAGCTTCATCAAAGACTGTCTTCTCTTCTCCCAACACAAATTTAAGATGCTCAGTTATTCGTTGAGCACTTAGGTTCTTTAAGTTGAATTGTAAGCACCTTGAGAGGACTGTAATGGGTACCTTATCCGGATCTGTTGTGGCAAATAGAAACTTAACGTGCGGAGGTGGCTCCTCGAGAGTTTTGAGCAGGGCTGCCCAGCTATTTTTAGTTAGCATATGAACCTCATCAATGAGGTATACCTTGAATCTCCCTCTTGAGGGAGAATACTGAACGTTATCCGTGAGATCACGCATGTCGTCGACGCCAGTCCGCGATGCGGCATCCACTTCTATCAAATCTATGAATCTACCTGAATCAATCTCAAGACAACTTTGGCATTTCCCACACGGCGAGGACGATACGCCCACTTCACAATTGAGGCATTTGGCCATGATGCGGCCTAACGTGGTTTTTCCAACTCCCCTTGTGCCTGTGAACAGATATGCATGATGCAGTCTATCGTTATCCAGAGCATTAATAAGCGCCTTGAGTACATGCTCTTGTCCCGCCATTTCAGAGAAAGATTTCGGACGCCATTTTCTAGCGAGGACTTGGTAGCTCATGATGACTGATGTGTGATTAAAAATACATTATAGGACGATACTACTCGAGCTCAAAGAACTAATGGTGGCTCCTCTCCCTAGCCACACCTCGGCACACAACTTCATCGCTACCGTTGCTCCCTTCCGGGCCTGGCGGGGTTTACGACTGGCCGTTGCGAAGGGACCAGAGAGAGTTACCATTACTTGGATGGGAGATTATCGGGGGTTTGACTGTTACTTGCAACAGAAGGGCTGTTTTAATAAACCTTATTTGGTGAGAAAAAGCTGAGAGAAATAGCTAACTTTGCAATCAGATCTTTTTCCTCTTCACATATAGCCCTTGCTTGTCTAAACTGCTGAGCCATACGCTACCAAGACATTTATTCCGAGAGGATGTTTGATGAACTTAAAAAACGATCATTACACCGTATTCAAAGCTTCAAAACATAAAAAATGCGATTTTATATTCCTATCAATACTCCTCGCCACTTGCGTTACATTAACTGGATGCGGCAGCAGTGAAACGAATGTTGTCGCTGGAAATAAAAGCGGAACCCTTTACTGGGGGAATGGTACTGAGCCTCAGAGTTTAGACCCGCAAATTGCGACAGGAGTTCCTGAGCATCATGTTATTTCCGCCGTTATGGAAGGGCTTGTCCTTAAAGATAGAAAAACACTTGAACCAAGACCCGGCGTCGCGAAAACCTGGGATATCAGCAATGATGGACGAGTTTATACTTTTTATCTTCGAGAAAATGCAAAATGGTCAAATGGAGACGCACATACGGCGCATGATTACGTCTGGTCATGGTGGAGAGCTCTTCAAACAACCCTCGGCAATCAATATGCCTATATGTTGTTCCCGATTAAAAATGCTAAACGTTATTATGATGGAGAAACTTCAGATTTCTCTGATGTCGGGGTTGAGGCCATCGATAATCGTACTTTGCAAGTAACGTTGACAAATCCTACGCCATATTTTTTGCAACTACTTGATCACTACAGCCTTTTCCCAGTTCACCAAGCGACTATAGAAAAATTTGGTAGGGCTGATGAAAGAGGAACGCGCTGGAGCTATGAGGGTAATCTTGTTGGGAATGGCCCCTACAAGTTAGAGGAATGGAAAATTAATCGTCATATTACTGTAACCAAAAACCCTTACTACTGGGATGAGGCAAATGTCTCTATAAATTCGATTGTATTTAAGCCAGTGGATAATGCGGTAACCGAGGAGAGAATGTTCAGGGCTGGTGCGCTTCATGTGACAAGCTCTATTCCAGCAGACAAAATAGCAATTTATCAAGAAAAATCTGCTCCAGAACTTAAAATAACCCCATATCTAGGAACTTATTTTTACCGTCTCAATATAAATACGCCGCAACTGCAGGATAAACGAGTCAGGCGGGCACTTGGGATGGCTATTGATCGAAAGCAGTTAGTTGATAACATTACTAAAGGCGGTCAAATTCCAGCTTACACAATGACCCCTCCTGGAACGATGGGGTACTTCCCA